>MTKW01000480.1_pt1 | contig 36424 bp, 40 predicted proteins | sample 1042761 | NCBI WGS metagenome assembly MTKW01 (sample SAMN06205366, study PRJNA360243) | anaerobic digester metagenome | biome: Wastewater treatment plant; feature: Anaerobic digester sludge; material: sludge; isolation source: anaerobic digester fed with sludge from wastewater treatment plant ...
GGTGTCGAAAAGGTAATGCTGTCGCCCTTCGTCTGCAGATTTGTCGCCGGGATGCCGAATTTCACCCTGTAAAGCCAAAAGTACCTGTACTTGCCGTTAGCTTTCTTGGCTCTAAAACCGATTGCCACAGGCGCGCCCCCATCCTCGCTGGCAGAAATCAGCACCTTGTTGTCATCAAGGGTGGCTCCTGTCAAAACCTCTGCAGCGGCTACTCCGATGTCCGCAACGCCAAGAGTCAGGGTGCCGCTTTGAAATTCCTTGACCACTTCTGCCGCTCCGTCGTCGGCATACAGCGTCGCCTCGGCTAGCTCCACCGAAAGCTCCGCCGTAATCGCCTTAGCTAGAGGAACAGGCGTGTCATAGGTCTCTTCTCCGTTTTCATTTTCGGTTATTTTTGCATAATACAACCTGTCCAGTCCGATTGTCGCCATGTTTCATTCCTCCTTTACCTCATATTCTTTTGCCACATCTATGGCGTAATGGTGATAGCCGGTATCGTCTTCGTGCCTAATATACCGCCGGTCGGTAATGGTAAAGCCCGCTTGGAGCAGTGTGTTCACTATCTCGTTTTTACGGGCAGTGTAGTTTCCCTTTATAAATAAAGACAACCTTACCTCCTGGGTTTCTACCTGAGGCCGGTTGTCTGCGAAAACCTCAAATGTATCTGTCATCGGGGTTATGACAAGGTACTCATCTGGCGGTACACCGCTAAATACTCCGGTTTCAATGGGTATGCCCAAAGCATCCAATAACGAGTTTAACTCTGACAATATGCTCATATACGACCCAGCTCCTGTTCCAGTCTTAACTTCATTGCTTCGATGCAAGACTTCCTTGTAGCTGATTTTGCCGGTTTCAAAAACGGCTTAGCTGGTTGTCCGGACTTGCCGTATTCGATGATGTTGGCAATCTTGGCGTTGCTTTCCCCGTCTTTTCTTGGCTCCGAAAAGCCGATTTTAATATTGTGGTTTCCGTCCCTGTCCTGTTTGGCAGGAGAGAGTCCCAAAGCATTTACCAATTCACCGGTTGCTCTGGACGGGTATTTAGTGCCGCTTCCGATAACCGACTGAAGATTGGACTTTACTTTTGAAAGAACCACTTCTCCGCCCGCTTCCAGTACCTTGGGTATGATTTCGTCTGTTCTTTCTCCAAGTCTGGATAACTTGAGCAAGAACTCTTCCGGCATNNAGCGGAACAGGGCAGACGCCTGCGAAAACGCCGCCCTGTTTGCCCATTTTTCACTGCCATGCTTGTCTTCTTTGTATGCCCTTACAGAGGCAAGGATGACATCACCTTTTTCCGCAAAACCCTCACTGTCCTTAACCGGCTTGGTTGAGATGATGTCCACAAAGGTTTTCATTTTCCCAAAGCTCATATTTACACCTTCCAATTCCGGTCAAGCCGCAACAAAAGGTTAACTGTATTCCATACCTGCTGCCCGGCCTGCACGTTGTCGGCAAAAAAGCCGCCTGTGCTGCCGTCCCGGCTTTCATAAAAGTGGGACGACAGCATGATGACAGCCTGTTCGGTAGTAGGCAGCATTGGGTTTTCGGCATAATATCCATCCGGCTTTTTCTGGTAACTTTCCGCATAGGCCACTGCGGCTTTGATGTATTCCTGCAAAAGGGCGTCATCTTCGCTGTGCTGCAATATGAGGTTTGCTTTAACCTTCTCCAAAAGTTCCATGCCGCAGCCCTCCGTTTTCATTAAGCTGATTTCTGCTGCAGTATCTTGACTGCTTCTGCCAGCACCAGCTTGCCATCTACACGTTGGGTTGCCATGAAGCCTACCTGCCCGGTTGCGGCATACAGCTCGTTGAGGCGCTTAAAAACCCTGCCCTGGCGATCTGCCACCCAATAGTAGGAAAAATCGCCGAACACAATGGTCTTGGCTCCGGCGGCAATGGCAGGCATGAATGCAGACGTCTTAACTGGACGATTGAGGATAGTGTCCGGTGTTCCGGCAGTTACAGAAGGCTGCCAGAGATACTGGCCATTGTTGTCTTTAAGTTTCCTTATAGCTTTAATTGTCGAATCGTTCATAATGAATACAGCGTTCCTGCGGTACGGAGACTTTAGGCTGTAGAACAAGTCCATGATCTCGTCAAGGGTAATGGCTGTCGCGCTTGCCGCGGTCACTCCCACCTCGCCACCGCCGTTATCTGCCAAAATTCCCGTAGGCTTGCCGGAACCGTCCCCGACAAAGAAAGCTTCCTCCTCTTTTGCCCCGATGCGGCGGGCGAATTCCCTGGCGATATACTGCTCCAGATTGAATACGCTGTCATTTAACAGTTCCTCGGACACCTTGATCATGGTCGCCAGCTTATATGCGCCGATGGAGACCTGGGCGAAGGAGTCGTCGCTTTCCGGAATCTGACCTTCCTCATCCACCCAGGATGCGGTGCCCTTGCTTGCCACAACAGGAATTTTCTTGTCACCGCTGGATGTAGTTATGACATTGGCAATCTGCCTGAAAATATTCTCCTCTTCCAGCGCTTCCACAAGAGTACGCTCAAATTCGTCGGGGACAAGATACCCGCCTTCACTGTCTTCTCCAACCTGGAGTGCGTTCTGCACATCATATTTGCGCCTGCCGCGCATCATGTTCCAGAAAGACTGCCTGTACTCATCGCTGGCACGTCCGGTTTTTTCATTGTTGCCAGATATGGAAGTGGGTTTATCTGTAATAGGGATATTCAACGGTTTAGATAGTTCCAAATCTATGGCAGCCTGACGCTCGAGACGTTCTATTTCTTTGCCAAGCGCAATAACATCGGCTTCCATTTTTTCATAAGTTGCGGTATCCTCCGGTGAAAGCAGTCCGTCGTTCCCGCGTTTGCTGTCGAGGAAAGCCTTAGCAGCTTCCCATACTTTCGCGCGTTTTTCACGCAGTTCCAGTATTTTGCTCATAATCAAATCCTCCTTATGGTTTTATTTGGGGTCCCCGCTAAATCGCAGATTTAGTGGGGTAAAAGTAGAAAAAGCCGCTTTTCAAGCGACTCAATCGGGGTTCCTTTTGGTTTTTCTTTTGGTTTAAGCTTTTGCAGGATGGAATTTGTCACTGCCTGCCTGCTGAAGATCATTCCTCCTGATACTTCAAATTCGGATGGGAATGATTCATTCTCCATAAACAGGATGCCATCGGCAAAGCCAAGTTCTACCGCTTTTCTTGCGTTAAACCAGCTTTCTGCATCCATTAGGTGCGATATTTTTGCCCTGGAAAGCCCAGTTTTCAGCTCATAGGCATTGATGATGGATTCCTTTATTTCCTCCAGCATTGCGATAGCTTTTTCCATTTCCTCTGTATCGCCGATGGCTATTGTCATTGGGTTGTGAATCATCATCATGCTGACAGGTGACATAAAGACGTCGCCTCCGGCCATAGCTATGACCGAAGCGGCGCTGGCCGCAATACCGTCAATCTTTACGGTTACTTTGCCTTTGTAATCCATCAGCATGTTGTAAATTTGATTGGCTGCAAAGATATCGCCGCCTGGGCTGTTGATCCAGATCGTTATATCACCTTCTCCGGATAACAGCTCTGATTTGAACTGTTTTGGAGTTACTTCGTCTCCCAGCCAGCTTTCTTCGGCTATTGGCCCGTCAATATATAATGTCCGGCTGCCATCATCGTTTTGTATCCAGTTCCAAAAGCGGCGAACCGGTTTTGGTTTTTGTGATTTGTTCATCTTTTGATCCCTCCATTTCAGCATTGGTTTTGCCTGCAAATGCACCTGCATCGGCAAGCTTGGTCATGTTACCGTTGACAAGATACAGATCACCACCCAACTCCGCTGGGATCCGATTCATGTCCTCAATCTCTCGGATATCGTTAGCGCTCATCCAGCCGTTCTGGCGCGCCACGGCATAGCCGTTCATGCGGCTTGCATAATCCCCGCGCAGAAGGCCGTCCACGTTGAACTTGACAAAATACGTCCGCTTCTCCGACGGCAAAAGCAGCGCCTTTTGGATGGCCTGCTCCCAGCGCACCACCCACGGGTCGAGGGTGTATTTGACAAACTCCAGCGACTGCTGCTCGATGTTTGAAAAGCTTGACTTCTCAAGGTCGCCCACCATATGGGGTGGCACGCGGAATATCCTGGCGATCTCGTTTATCTGGAATTTCCTTGTCTCCAGAAACTGCGCCTGTTCGGGCGGGATGCCTATCTGCTGGAACTTCATGCCCTCTTCCAGAACGGCGATGCGGTGGGCGTTGGCGCTGCCCTGATAGACGGCGTTCCAGCTTTCCCGCACCTTTGCCGGGTCCTTGAGCACGCCGGGGTGTTCCAGCACGCCGCCCGGGTTTGCGCCGTTGGCGAAGAAGGACGCGCCGTACTCCTCGCAGGCGATGGCCATGCCTATTGCGTTCTTGGCCATGGCGATAGGGGAGTAGCCGATCAGCCCGTCAAAGCCGAGCCCCGGGATGTGAAGCACCTCGTCGCTTCTAAGGTATATGAGGCCCGCTTTCGGATTTGTCCTGCTTTCCTCGCTGTCCCGCCGATAGGTGTAATACAGTTCTCCGTTCGGGGCCCTGTCCACCGTCATCTTGCTTGGCAGAAGCGGATACAGCGCCAGCACCCGGCCTGCGCCGTCCCTGATAATCTGGGCGTAGGCGTTTCCCCATAAAAGAAGATGACTCATCAGCGCCTCGCGGAACACGAATGAAGTCATCTCAGGGTTTGGCTCGTCATGGAGCAGGTAATACAGCGGGTGGGTCAACGCTTTTTGTTTGCCTCCGTCGTCTTTGTACCGGTACACATGCAGTGGAAGCCCGGCGATGGCCTCCGAGAGTATCCTTACACAGGCATACACCGCCGTTGTCTGCATGGCCGTACGCTCATTGACAGTCTTTCCGCTGGATGTGCCGCCGAAGAAAAAACTGTATGCATTGCCGAACAGGCTGTTTTTCGGCTTATCCCTTGCTTTGAACATGCGGGAAAAGATATTCATATAAACAACAACCCCCTTTCATCATAGACCGAGCCGGTATTCTCCCCGCTGTGCCTTAACGCACGGTCAAGCGCCATAATGAGCGCGACCGCGCCGTCTATTCTCTCGGTGGACTTTTCCTTATCAGGCTTGATATTACCGGCCGGGTCGGTTTTAACAAAGATATTATCCATCATCCAGCGCAATACCGGATGTCCGCCATGAGCTATGCGCTCCTCCAATGTCAGCTTCATCAGCTCTTTAGTGGGCGGCGACATATCCTTGAAGCCCTGACCGAAGGGAACGACCATAAAGCCCATGCTTTCCAGGTTCTGCGTCATCTGCACCGCGCCCCAGCGGTCAAAAGCAATTTCCTTGATGTTATATCTCATACCGAGCTCCTCAATAAAGCTCTCGATAAAACCGTAATGCACCACGTTGCCCTCAGTGGTGTATAAAAAGCCCTGCCGCTCCCAGACATCATAAGGCACATGATCCCGCCGCACGCGCTGGTCGATATTGTCCTCCGGAATCCAGAAGAAAGGCAGGATCTGATATTTGTCCGGTTCATCCAGCGGGGGAAACACCAGCACAAAAGCTGTGATGTCCGTTGTGCTGGATAAATCAAGCCCGCCGTAGCAGGTTCTGCCGTGCAGGCTGTCGGCGTCGACGGGGAAGGCGCATTTGTCCCATTTGTCCATGGGCATCCAGCGTACCGATTGTTTTACCCATTGATTTAAGCGAAGCTGACGGAATAAGTTCTCCTCCGCGGGATTCTGTTTGGCGTTTTCAAAGGCCACCCTCAGTTTTTCAATATCCACTGTAATGCCCAGCGAAGGATTGACCTTCTTCCATACCTTTTCGCTTGTCCAGTCGTCGGTATCGGCCGCGCTGTAGATAACAGGGTAGAAAGTCGGGTCTATCTTGCGCCCCTGCAGGATATCCTCCGCCTTCTGGTGCACTTCCCAGCAGATGGAGTTCCTGTCGGTGCCAGCGGTTGTAATCAGGAAAAACAGCGGTTGCTTTCTTGCGTCGCCGGAACCTTTGGTCATAACGTCATACAGTTCCCGGTTGGGTTGCGTATGAATTTCATCAAAGATGACGCCATGGACGTTCAGCCCATGCTTCGTATACGCCTCCGCCGAAAGCACCTGATAAAAACTGCCCAGCGGCTTGTAAATCAGCCGTTTTCTCGACAATACCGGTTTAATCCTGGACTTTAACGCCGGGCATTGCTCCACCATGTCCACCGCCACGTCAAACACGATGGACGCCTGCTGCCGGTCTGATGCGCATCCGTAAACCTCGCCGCCATGCTCGAAATCGCCGCAGGTCAGGTACAGGGCGATGGCCGCCGCAAGCTCGGAATTGTGGGTAGGCACCATGGAAGGCCCCGCCAAATACTGGCGGGACGGCGAGCTAACCTGAATGCACCGCATTGGTATGCGCTCCTTTACAGGCTCTATGGAATGGATGTAGTGGTAATTGGAGCGGGTCGGGGATGAGGCCGCTTCCTTGCGGCGGCATAGTTTCCTCGCAAGCCCGCTTGTGGGCAGATCGGCAAATGACGTGAACCTGATTGTATAAAGCGTTCTGCCGGTAGGCTTGCCGCAGCGCATTGACGGGCTTTCCGTCATTGAGTTTTTTATGCCGAGGCTCCACAACAGTTCACGGACGTCCAAAGCAAGCCGCTTTTCCGTGCTGACATAGGTGCTTTGCGCCTTTAGTTTCCCTATGCAGCCGTCGGAATCCATAAGCCCCTGCAAGAGTTCCCAGCGCTGATTTTCGGAAGCCCTTAAATACTCCAAAGGAATATGCTTGCTGTGATGGGACTTTAACAGCACGCTTTTCAAAACGGGTATGCGCACAACCACACTGTCGCCGACGTTTTTCCATAGGGAAGACGCCTCATATGGTATCCTTTTAAGCACACCCGCGACGTCGCATGTTCGAATCGTTACCTCCGGCTTGGTGGCGCACCCGTTCCCCAGCCAGTAACCATAAAGATACGGATCTACCGGCAGTTTGGCATCCGGCAGCTTCAAAGCGCCTGCAACAGGTATTCTGTATATGGAACGAAAAGGAGCGTCCTTGTGGCGTTCACGATAAGCGGAAAAGGCCTCATACATCTGCTGTGTTTGAAGAAGCCTTTCCTTTCGCCCATTGTTAATGACCTGCACCTTCCATAAGTGCCTTGCTCCGGCAATGATGGATCTGCCGTCGCCGAACGTAAGCCTGTATGCCTGCTCGGCGTCATCAATCTCGCTGAGGGCAAGAACATAGCAGGGGTTCCCGTTTTCATCAAATACAAGGTCGCCCTGTTTCAGTTCCCCCATCCGCTTCCAGCCGTCCGGCGTGGGAATAGGCGTGTCCAGGGCAAGCTGTTTCCCCTGCTTTTTTGGGATTTCCACATAGGCGGTGTTGAACTGCCGGTACCCGTTCGGTTTTAAGATTCCAAATATATCCCGGACAATCTGCTCCTGCCAGTCGATAAGCTCAAAGGGCATCCCGTACCATTCGCCCTTGGTATGCTTCAGGCAGTTTATAAAGGCAACGGCGGCATCCGCCGCTTCCTTGTCGTATTTGGAGCCTTCCGCCATAAACTTTGTTGGTTTATACCGCTTTAACTTCCGCAGCTTTGCCGCCTCCTTCCTTTGAAATGAGCAAGAAAAAAGGAACCTCTCACCGAAGCTCCTTTATCAAGTGGATTTCTATGAAATTATCTATGCCCGCGGCGTTTTCCCTTATATGTCCGGTTTTTCTGCCTGCGCCGCAGAATCCCGCACCGCTTTATTAAGAACGGATATGTCAAATCCCGCGTCCATATATCCCTGCCGGATTACCTCGTAATAATACCGGCCCGGCGTTCCCAGCGGCCTGCCTTCATTCATGATATATGCCATGGCTGATACCCACTGCCCTTTGAAACGCACCTTAACCGTTTCCTTCCAGTAAAGCCGCGGATAACCCTCATACCGGTCCAGCGCTTCCTCGTCATAAGGAGTGATTCTCCAAAGCAATACCGGCACGATTCCGCCTTTTTGCCTTTCTATTGTCGCCACCGCGCCGCCGTTCCCGCCCCGGAAAAATAGTCGATAGCCTGTGAGTTTCGCGCTCCCCAGAACCTGCGCAGTCGGGCAGCGGCATGCCATCTGCTTCAAGTTCAGGTTGCTTCCGTATGCCAGATAAATTGTACCTTTTTCCTTGTCCATCGCATCTTCCTCCTTGCGTTTCCCGCAGGATAAGGGGCGGCTGTCCGCCCCGATCGCCCGTTTACCTATGCCGCCCGAAACCGCCATGCCGCGTTGCCGTCCAAGTGTTTGCAAAGGTGCTCCCGGCAGTTTTTGAACTCGTCGCCGATAAGCCCGATGCGGTTTAGGTAGGTGCGCATGGCGAATTTTTCGTTTTCGACCTGCGGTTTCTTGCTGCTGGCGCATTTTTGCGTCAGCGCCTGATGGTTGAGGGCCAGGGCGAGCACTATGTAGCTCCTTATTTTCCCGGCGTGGAGCTCGCTGTTGAAGCCGCGGAGCTCGATCGTCCCGTTGCCGTTGAAAAAGCTGTGCAGGTTGAGAAAATGGTACCTGCTGTTGTGGTAATGGGTGCTCCGGCTTTCGCTGTAACCCTCATACCAGATGCTCTCGATGGTCGCCATGGTCTTCGGCTTTCGGCGGTTTATCTTCTCCACCAGCGCCGCGTCCATCTTCTTGCAGAACCTCATTCTTTCCGGTTCAATCTGCAGCGCCTTGTAGAGCAGGTCGTTCTTGCTGGCAATGATGTTGATGAAGTTGCGGATGCTTCGCGGCGTATGGTTTGCGCTGTCAATGTGAACATGAATACCACAGCAGCTCGGCACCGCAAAAGCGCCTGCTTTGCGGAGCCTCCTGATCAGTTCCTGCAGGATTTTAATGTCCTCCCGGTAGGTGAGTATGGGGCTTACCAGCTCCACGCTGTATTCCCGGCCCGCCTCCACAATCCTGCCGCGTTCTTTTTTCTGCGTCCGGATGCTGCCGTCGCTCATAAATTTCCAGACCCGTCCGTCCGGCGCGATAACTTTCTGCGTGTTGTAATAATCGTTTCCGCTTTCGATCCTCCCGCCCAAAAACTCCGCGGCGACCTTTGCCGCCTGCGTCCTTGTAATCCCTGTAAATTCAACCTCGATTCCAAATCTCGTTTCAAGCATTGTGCTTTTCTCCTCGCTTTCTCTGTGTTTTCTGCCCTTTGGCAGTGTACATTAGGCCATGGAAAACACAGGATAGCAAGGCAATTCTGCATGAGTTTCCGCCGGATTTTGGGCAATCTTTCGCATCGGAATTTGTGTACATTTGGGTGCATTACAGCCGCCTGATCAGGTCTTCACCATAGGCAACGCCGAGGGTTGAACCGCAATCCCAATCCACAAAAATGGTGCCGATATCGTCCACAAAGGAAACGGTGCCTTGATCTCCCGGTTTCAGCGCGGCATACGGATCATTCATGCGGATGAGCTCGACGCGCGTTCCCGGCGGGTATTGCTCCCGCAGCCGGAGGACGGTTTCCTTTGGCGGAAAGCCGTTTTTGTTCATTCTTCGTCTGCCTCCTCTCCCGGATAATATGCGGCGTATTTGGGATAATCCGTACCGTCCGGCATCACCAGCACTCCGTCCGGCTGTCCCCGCCGCCGCACCAGCAGGCAGCGCCATACGCCGTCTTCGCCAATGCGGCAAAGCTCCTTGTTCTCCTCGATAAACCGGCGGCCGACGCACAGATCGGCAATGAAATTCTCATAGTCAATCTTTGAAAGCTCGATGGTTTTCACAACCACATAGGGCTTTTCCTCCTTATGCGGATGCGGCTTTCTCAAATCCTCAACCGCAAACGGACGCCTGACAAAAAAGGCGGTGTTTTGAAAATCATTCATTTTCATCCGCCGCCTTTCCGGTACGCCCCGTTGCCGGACAGCCTTGAAAGCAATATCCTGCGCTCGGTTCTGAACTCATCCCCGATAAACCCAAGCCGGAGCAGGAAACAGCGGAAGGCATACTTTTCATTGTCCGCCGGTTTTTCGGTGCGCAGCACGCGCTTCTGCGCCTTGCCCTGTTCCGCCATCTGCCTTGCCAGCGTAATATTCGTCTGTACCTCGTCGGCATTCAGGGTCGCGTTCCAGAACGGGAAGGCAATCTCGTTGTTTTCAGCCGACACTTCAATGTCACAGTCAACCGACAGCGCTTTCTTGAGCAGCGTTTCCTTGCTGGCCAGCATATTTTTAAGGTTTTCAAGATTCGCCTCGCCAAAGCCGTATAAAGAAAGCACAATCGTCATATTTCCCTCTGCGGACAGTCCGGCGATATTCAGCGCGTCGATCACCAGCCGGACGCTTTTGATTTCATCAAGGCCGATTTCCGGCGAATGCACCATGCTGTCCCTGTCAACCGTCCAGCCGTTTGCCTCATACGCAAAACCCGGCGCTCCGGCATAGCGCACCTGGCCTCCAAGGGCCTCGGCGATTATTGCGGCGATGACTTTCCTCTCCTGACCGGCAGCCTTCTGCGAAAAGCGGAAACTGTTATTCCTCATTCCGAACACCTCCCTCCGGAAAAGCTGAAATTGCTCTGATGCTCATAAAAAACCCCACCTTTCTTTATTGGCGGGGTACATTAACGCTCTGTTTTGAAGAGAAAGCAAGGACATTTTCAAGCGATCTGTGTTTCTGTGTAAGGGATTTTTTCATCCCCGCGCAGCAGGAATGCGGCGTTATCCCCGAACTGGGAAACATAGCGCTTTGCAATCACGTCACAGTATTTAGGGTCAAGCTCCATCATGAAACAAACCCGCCCGGTCTGCTCAGCGGCAATCATTGTCGTGCCTGATCCGCCGAACAGGTCAAGGGCCAAATCTCCCGCACGGGAACTGTTGAGCATGGCCTTTGCCACAAGCGAAACGGGCTTCATGGTCGGGTGCTCCTCCGACACTTTCGGGCGGGGAATCTCCCAGACATCCGACTGCTTGCGGTCTTTCAGCGGGCATAGGCGCGTCCCCTCAAGCCAGCCGTACCAGATCGGCTCGTACTGGGTGTGATAGTCCTTGCGGGATAATACCAGACTGTTCTTTTTCCATATAATCGTGCTTGACCAGTGGTATCCCGCCTCCCGCAGGGCGTTCATAACGTTGCCCCATTCCTGCGCGGACATCACCACATAGGTCATGCATCCGGCCTCCGAAACCTCCCTCATGCAGTTAAAAGCGCGCAATAAAAAAGCGCCGAATTCCTCGGTGCTCATCCTGTCGTTTAAGATTTGCCTCGGCTTCCAGCTTGGATGCCTGGTATCCGAACCGTAATCAACGTTCCAAGGCGGATCGGTGAAAACAAACCGCGCCTTTTGGCCGTCCATCAGCTTTTGCACATCCGATAGCAAGGCGCTGTCCCCGCACATCAGACGGTGACTGCCTAACATCCATAGATCGTCTCTTTGTGTAACCGGCGTTTTAATTTCCGCTGCCGCCTTTTCCGCATCGAAATTGTCCTCCTTGACATTGGCGGCAGTTTTGTCGCGGAACAGCTCGTCGATCTCCGCAGCGTCAAAACCGGTAAGGGAGACGTCAAAGCCGCTGTTGTCTATGTCTTTGATCAAATCCATCAAAAGCTCTGTATCCCATTGGGCAAGCTCATTCAATTTATTATCCACTATGACATAAGCATCGGCTTTAGCTCCTTCCAAAGCAAGCCTCACTGCCGGAACCTCTTGAATTCCCATTCTTGCCGCGGCTTTGCACCTTGCATGGCCGGCCAGAATCATATTGTCGCTGCTGATCAGCACCGGATTTGTGAACCCAAATTCTCTAATGGAAGCCTCCAGTTTTATTAACAAATCTTCCGGATGCTTGCGGGGATTCTTAGGATGAGGCTTTAATTCCGATATTTTCATATTCAGCAGTTCCATTGATCACTGTCTCCTTTAAATTTTCTTTTACCAGCATAGCCGTTATTTCCCAGTCTTTAACAATCTCAAAAACCTTGTTTGTTTGCTTTTCTACCTTCGCATGACAGCCTGCACAAAGCACAGTTAGATTTTCTAAAGTTCTTTCTCCTCCTGCTTTTACAGGTATAATATGATGAAGTATCAAATTGCCCATATTTCCGCATCTACTGCATTTATTAAGGCTTCTGAGCCTATGGCTTAATTTTCTCCAATCGGCATCATAAGGGCCGTATGTTTTTCTTGCCTGCGCATTATTAAATAATACTCTGAGCATTTTATTTCTTTTATCATTTTCATAAGTCAACCAGCGTTTTGCGGTAGATGCCCCGATCACTTCTTTTGTATGTTTCGAATGATAATTATTGCCAAGCTTGATTTTTCGTTTTTTTAACCCTTCGCTTACCTTTTTCCTGAATTCGGGGCTTTTATTTTTCAGGACAATATCCTCTCTGGTTTTCTGCCATTCATTTTGACATGGCACAGAACAGAAAAAATGCTGCGGAATTTTGTCTTTAGCATAACTTCTGCGCCCCTTCTTTCCACAAGTTTCACAAATGTAACTGATTACCACTATCTTTTCTCCTCCAGTCTGACAGCTTTTTCGCCGGTGAATTCCTCCCATCGCTTAACAGCTAAATCACAGTAAACAGGGGATAACTCCATCGCATAGCATTTGCGCTCGGTCTGTTCAGCCGCAATTATAGTAGTTCCGCTACCAGAGAACGGTTCAAGCACAATACCGCCCTTGTCGCTGTGCATTTTGATGCACCGCCATGGAAGCTCCACAGGGAACATGGCCGGATGTTCCTTGTTTGCCCGGACAGTCGTCATCTCCCATATGCCAGCATAGCCCCATTTCTTGCGTTCTTCCTTTGTAAGCCGTTTCACAAATTTATAACTGTGTCCCGCAAAGGCCGAAAGCCACACATATTCCTGATCGTTATATTCCTCAGCCTCTCCTTTATTGCTGAAGGCTGAAATATATTCATACTGCTGAACCGGCTTGTTTGAAACAAGGTGATAGGGTCCTACGCCGAAGTTTTGGCCCTGCTTCTTCCAGATGCGGATCCATATGGGGCGGTAGCCGTTGTCCAAAAACATATTTACACTATATACACTGGTGGGTTCAATAAACTGGGAGCCGGTGGCATAGAGATCACCTAAGTTCCAGCAAACAATATCCGCATGCCTGCAAAGGTTTTTGATAACCGGGCGGACGGTTTCAAACCACGGCTCGATTCCGGCCTTCTCATATTCTTTGCCCACACCATAGGGAGGAGAAGTGACCGCCATCTGAGCATGCGCTCCGTCCATTAACTTCTCAAAATCCTCCTCGCTCGTAGAGTCGCCGCACATCAGGCGGTGGTTCCCAAGAAGCCAGATATCGCCCCGTCTGGTTGCCGGTTCACGCTGAATAATTTCCTCGTGCGCCTTGTCTATGTCAAAGCTGTCCTGCACCGCTTCTTTGGAATACCATCGGTTGAGAAGCTCGTCAATTTCTGATGCGTCAAAACCGGTAAGCGATACATCAAACGCTCCTGCGTCCAACTCGGCCATCAGCTCCGCCAGTTTATTCTCGTCCCACTCTCCCTGAATTTTGTTGAGAGCAATATTCAGAGCCTTCTCCCTCTGTTCATCCAAATCAACCACTACGCAGTCAATTTCCGTACAGCCGAACTCCAGCAGAATTTTAAGCCGCTGATGACCCGATACCACATTGCCTGTCCGCTTGTTCCAAACGATTAATTCAACGCACCCGAATTCCTCGATGGAACGCTTAAGTTTCTCGTATTCCTTGTCGCCAGGCTTTAAGTCCCTGCGGGGATTATATGCTGCAGGATTTAACAGCTCGGCTCTGATTTTCTGTATGTTCAAATCAACCACCCCTCCTTGCTGTCAGGAGTTTTTCCATCACGTCGTCGTGGGGAGTTACCCCTTTAAATTCGCTGGCGCAGTTTTCCCGCACGACTTGGTAAATCTGATACCACAGGTTGTTGGCCTGCTTCATGAAGCTTTGGCTCATGGCCACATATGGCGATGGAATGGCGTTGCCGGTCGTCGGATGCTTGGCAAGAAAGCCGAACTCGGTGATGCATTCCTCACACTGGATCCACCGCGCCACGCTCTGGGCATATTGCTCGATTAGCTGCGCAGGGATAAGATGATCACACCGGCGTTCCTTAAGCCACTGCCATGTTTTTTCGTATATTTCCACCGCCAGAGTTGTTTTGCCGTTCTTCTGCTTTGCGGCAAGATAATCCCTCGGCGGCGGCATGCTCTCTCCTTCCAGTTCCGCAGCATCCGTAAACTCCATTACCATGAGCTTTCGTCTGCCGGGATTTCCTTCCAAAATCTTATCCGCCAGAGGCTTTTTCTTTTGTCCCGCGCCGATACGCGCCCCGCCCCGGCTGGTACCGTCCTTTGCCATACACATCACCTCGATTCATGTAATTAATTGGGGCCTGCAAAGCGCAGTTTGTGGCGGCGAGGGATATACCCCGTTTGAAACCGCGACTTTTCGCGCGCGACCCCACGCCCGTTGCACGAAACATATCCACCGGAGATTTTGACCCCCCTACCGTCTTACCCACCGCTCACCTTCGCGAGCAGTGATCGAAGAGTGGCATCTCGTACACAGGCTCATAAGGTTGCCGTCCTCATTGGTTCCGCCTTTGGATAAAGGGATAATATGATGCACCTCTTCGGCCGGAGTGAGCCTTCCGGCCTTTTTGCATTCCTCGCAAAGCGGATGCTCCGCTATGTACCTGTCCCGGATGCGCTTCCAACTCCTGCCGTAGCGTTTTCGCGTCGCCGGGTCGCGCTCATATTTGTTGCGTCCATTTCCTTTTGGTGTTTCTCGCAGTATCTTTCGTCCGTCAGCTCCGCGCAGCCGGGATAGCTGCACGGGCGCTTGGGTTTTCTTGGCATAGCTCCATCTCCAATGCAGGAAAAAAGCCCTCAGGGCATTTGCCCCAAAGGCTTCTTCGGCTTTTGCATATCATTTCATGCTACCAGTATAGCACCTTCAAATGCAAAAGTCGTCCACGAAATTACTCATTTGCCGTACAGCAAAAGCGCCAGCCGGGCCAGCGCCCTGTTCTTTTTGTTGTAGGCGGATGAACGCTCGATATGGAACCGCTCGCAGATATTCCCGACCGCATCGGTCTGCCGTGCATCGCAGCCGCAGTAAAACTCCGACAGGACGAATTGCTCGTCCTCCGTCAGGGCGTCCCAGGCGGGCTGGAACCACTCCATATATTCCAGCGCCCTCCGGTACCGCTCCTTAAGGACGTCTATCTCGTCAAGCGAAGCCGCCAGCCGCGCTTCGCCCGCTTTCGGTTTTTTCGCCCTCGGCTGGCCGTCCGGCAGGGAGGAAGGAAGCGAAGTCATCCGTTCCATGGCCTCCTCAAGCTCGCAGTGGTGGTTTTGGATAATGTACTTCATGCTGGCGTAATCCTTCAGCGCGTCAACCGCCGCCGATTTCTTGTCCAAATATGCCCAGACTATCATCATGGGAAGGCACCTCCAAAGCATCAAGAATAACCTTGACATCCCCGACGCTTGTTACCTTGAAGGCCTCGCCCTTTGCAGCCTTGATTTTTCGCATCGTCGCTTCCTGAAGCTTTGTCAGCCTGCCGGACGCTGCTTTCACCTCAAAGGCGACAAACCTGCCTTTAATGCAGCAGATAATGTCCGGCAGACCGGCTGTGCCGTACATGCCGCCATGCTCCTTCCAGCAGAAGCATTCCGGCACAGACTTTAAATACCGCATGATCGCGTTTACGATATCTCTTTCTGCCATAACGCCGCTCCTTAGTTCCTGAACGGGTTTTGAACGGGAGCGAACGGGTCCCGAACCGGTTTTAGACGCTGAAAACCCAGTATTTATGCCGCTTTGAACGGGTTGAACGGGTTTTTATCCATATTTCTTTTATATATATTAATTTCTCTCTATATACCTCTTGCTGTTCTGGTTCCTATATAAGAAATATGAAAAAGTGGTTCACCCCGTTCAAAGCCTTATGCTGCAAGGCTTTAAAGCATTTTAAAGCGGTTCGCGGCCCGTTCGTTTTTGCCCCATACCCGTTCGCTATGTTTGCGTGTTCTCATATCATCGCCCTTCCAAGCGTATACCGCGCCATGTTTTGCGGCGGCTGACCTTTTCAAGCCCGCGCTCCACGCGCTCGCCCAGGCTTTCAATATCCTTGTTGAAATTGGCCTGCGACATTGGCTTGAAGCCGTTTTTGAGGCAGTAGTCACGGTATGCCTGGAACAGCTCCTCCCGGACGCATTCCGCTTCGTCTTCCAGTACGCAGCATTCCTCCACAAACGACAGGGCGCTGTTGCTTTCCACCTTGTATCTTTGAAGCTCCGCTTTCGTGCTTTCGGTTTCCGAAAACGCATAGCCGTTCGCAATCAGACGCTTAAGCCCTTCAAGCGCCCACATAAAGATGCCGTCGCGCTCCGCCGCAAGCTTCTCTATCAGGTTCGGATCCCTTTTTTCAGGCGGTACCGGGTTTTCAAAACGGATGATGATGAGCCTGCGGTAAAACCCCTCGCTTCGGTCTCCGTAGTTCCGCGGGATCTCGTTGCAGGAAAACAGCAGCCGGGCGTAGGGCTTGAAGCTGAACGGGTTCTTGTTCTTGCGCTCGGCGGTAATGTAGTCCTCGCCGGTCAAGGCTTTGAAAATGCCGTTGTCGTCCACGCTTTTCGACGGCAGGTCGGCAAAAATGTTGGCAAGCTTTCCGAACAGCTCCGCCGTCTTGAAGCGGTCGGAAAGCGACTGCCACGGGATGTTGCTGACGTTTTCGCTGCCGAGCAGGATTTCCTGCGCCACCGACAGCAGCGTCGATTTGCCCGCGTTGGGCGCGCCCACTAGCACAAAACTTTTCTGCGCCTTGTTGACCGGGATGAGGAGATACCCGAAAATCTCCTGCATCAGATGGATTTCCGCGTCCCTCAGAATGCTCTGAAGAAAGGCCATGAATTTTGGGCACTCTGCGCTTTCATTGTACGAGGCTTTAAGCTGCACCGTAGAATAGTACTCCGGCGTATGCGCCTTAAAGCTCCCGTCCAGCACGTTGTACAGCCCGTTTTTCAGGTTGATGATAAACGGGTTGCAGTTGATTTCCCGTATAGGTTTGTAAATGAGCATCCGCCACTGGCCCTCGGCGTCGTTGATCGCGGACATGGTGGCGTACCGCTCGATGAGATGCCCGCGCACCCTGGCCGCCGCCTGCAGGTCGGATGCCGCTTTGTATACGCCGTTTTCATAGATGTAATAGCTTTCAGCCCCGTAAAAGGCGCTGACGTTTTTGGACATGTGGCTTGCCAAAATGCCCGGGATAAAGCGCAGCCCGCCGCGCTCGGAGGGTTCGTACCAGTCCGGCAGCTCCTCTCCCATGGTTTCCCGCTTTGTTTCCTTGCTCTCCCGGTATTCCTTGAAAAGATCCTTCTGCAATGCGCTAAGGGATTTCACCGCTCCGGCTTTTAAGCCGAAATGCTCCTTTATCTCATATTCAATGAACGTCCCGGCAACGACCGGATCCGCATTGTATAAAAAATCCCGGACAAAATCCTGCGCCTTCTGCACGTTGTCCACCGCCGACTTTGCAACCGGCTGTTCGGACAAAAATTCGCGCAGTTCCTCCACAGCCAGCGGCTTGTAGCAGAGGGCGGCAGGGGACTTGCAGCCGCAGGAGCTGTCCTCAAGTTTGGGGCACCTAAAGCCCTTTTCCGCGATCGTTCTGCAGGTGATGGGCTTTGTGCCGCTCTCCAGAAAATGATTGATTTTGTCCTGCGTTTCTTTATGGCTGTACTTGGGATACGGCTTTGACAGGGCGTGGATCAGCCGGTCTCCGCCTTCAAAAACCGCAAGGTTTGAAATTATTGCATACCAGTCATGCTCAGGAAGCGTCTTTGCGTTTTCCCTGCAGTGCTGAATAAACAGGCAGCGCCTGCCGACCAGCTCAAGCCCTTTTCGCGTTCCTTTCGGGGCGGTTGTCCCCGGTTTGAGTTCTTCCCGGATCTCCGGCAGCGCCGCTTCCAGCTCCGCCTGCGTATAGCGCAGCTCGGGGCTGAATTTGATGCACTCCACCATGACCGGCTCTTCCTTGCAGTGGAAGAAGCCCGGCAGGCGCAGCACCCGGCTTTCGTTGACGCAGGCCGGATCGCCGTTGAATTTGGCTATCAGGCGTTTTTGCACCCTGCGGAAATCCTCGACACTCGCGTTCCTCATCAGCCAGTACGTGTGCAATGATTTTTTTGTTTTGACGATAAGCGACGGCTCGATCGGAAACGCTTCAATTGCAGCAAGCTGCTCCTCGAAGCTCAGACTGTCGCACTCCACAAACTGGGCGTTAATGCGGATGATGTCCGCATCCTCATGGCCGCCGTAGTTGACCACAAAGAAAATGCCCCGGTTCTTTGCGTTATGCTTTTTCAGGGTTTCCATCACGCCGCCGATCCTGCCCGCCGGGCATTCAAGCTTAGCGCCCTTGAAGGCCGGGTCCTTCCGGTCGCTGAATACCCGCAGGCAGACCGTTTCGCCCACGTCGAAAAACGGGCGCAGAAACTCCTCGATGGGAATATCCAGCGCTTTAACCCCTTGCATGTTCCTTCACCTCCGCGCATTGCCCGGTGAAATGCCGGATCGGGATGCCGAGCCGCTTTGCTTTTTCCAGTTCTATCGCCATGCCGGAGGATATTCTGTCCCCGAAGCGCCACAGTTCATGGCATTTTGAAAGCAATACCAATCCCATGAAGATTGCAAGGTTTCTTTCGGTTTTGTCGCCGTCGTCCATAAACTGCGGGAACAGCAGATGGGGCGCCAGCGGTATTGCGCCTTTCATTACCGCGAACCGGCAGTAACGTCTTGCCTGTTCCAAATTGTGCTCAACATCTCCTACCAGCGGCGAGCAGATGAACACCAGCGGACGGAATGCCGCTTTTCTTGCCTCCCGCTCGATGGCAAGCAGCGCTTCATAAGCCGTCAGATCAAGGTATCCTTCGGCGTTGTATTTGCTTATGCTCATGCGTTAACCCCCCTTTGTGATTTCTCTTAATTCCCCAAACCTTTCCCCGGCCGTGTCTTCCGCAAGGATCGGCACGTCAAACTCTTCAAAAGGCCGCGCTTCCATGCAAGCTTTAACAAAAGCCGCCGTCTCGCGCACCCTGTCCTCCGGAACCTCAAACACCAGCTCGTCATGGATCTGCAAAAGCGGGCGCAGCCACATCCTCTGCGGCAAACCCTCGATTATGCGTCCAAGAGCAAGCTTCAGGATATCCGCCGCCGTTCCCTGTATCGGAGTGTTCAGCGCGCACCGCTCGGCAAAGCTTTTTTTGCCCCAGTCGGCGGAAGCAATGTCCGGCAGATAGCGCCTTCTGCCCAGCCAGGTTTCACTGTATCGGAGAGATGCGGCCCGCTTTTTGGTTTCTTCCTGCCACTGCGCAAGCTTTGGATAACCTGCTTTAAGGTTTGCTATAATCCGCTCGCATTCCGAAAGCGGAGTGCTTAACCCTGCCTTGAATTTCAAATTCCGCTGGAGTCCCTTTGGGAACAGGCCGTAAAACACCCCGAAATTGCAGTTTTTGGCGATAGCGCGCCGCTCTCTGTAATGCCCGGCGTTTTTGTCCGACGCTTGCTCGAAGGAGATGCGGTAAATAACCGAAGTTGTCTGAGCGTGGATATCTCCTCCTGTGCGGTAGGTTTCCAGCATCCGCCCGTCGCGGCAGTAAAAGGCTCCGACACGAAGCTCGATCTGGGAAAAGTCCAGTGAAAGCAACGCTTTACCTGTTGGAGCAATGAAGAAATTGCGCACGCCGACAGGGTCGTTGTCCTTGCGGGGGCAGTTTTGCAAATTGGGGTTCCTCGCCGCAAAGCGCCCCGTCTCGGCGCCCAGCGGGAACAGATCGGGGTGGATCCTTCCGGTGGCGCTGTTTATATGCTCCAGATACCCGTCTATGTAGGTGGATTTGATCTTTCCCCATCTGCGGTACTCCTGCACCAGTTCAAACAGCGCCGCAAGCTCCGGCCGGTTTTCAGCACACCATTCCGCAAGCAGGATCAAGGCCTCATCGTCCATAGCTTCCTGGTATTTGGCCGTCGTTTTGAACACTGGTAGCTTCAAATCGCCGTACAGATATTTCTTGAAAGCCGATGTGCTGGCATTCGCCCCGATATTGACGTCGCCGATCATAAAAGCGATCTCTTCTTTTAATTGCTTAATCCTTTCCTCAGCCTCCGCTTGTTTTTTAAGCATCAGTTCCTTATCCGCAAGTAGGCCGTTGTACTTCATAAGCCCGCAGTAAACCGCCGCGGGCGATTCAAGCTTTTCCACGATAAAGCGGTGCTTCGGCAGATACCGGTCAAACCAGTTATTGAAAAGATAATATAAGCGCAGTGTATAATCGCTGTCGGCGCAGGCATAGCGGATGGTTTCTTCGTCCTGCGGATCCAATTCATCAAAATACCTTCCTGCCGTCACCGTTTCAAAGCTTGGCAATTCCACACCGTACAGCTCCTGCGTCAGCGTTTTCAGCCCGCTGTCGGCCAGCGACCGAAAGGAAGTACTGCTTTTCAGCGTCATCTGCGCCGCCGCGATGGTGTCGTAGCAGGGCGGCTGCAGCACGACGCCGAGGGCATACAGGAACATCGCCTCAAAGCTCAGGTTGTGCGCTATTTTCACAATCTCTTTATTTTCAAACACACTCTTTGACAGCCATTGCATGATCTTATCAGGCGAACCGGCGTTCCTTCCTGTTCTATGCCTTAACGGAACATAAACCGCCGTTCCATCGGAAACTGAAAAACTCACTCCGGCGATATCCGCCTTATGGGCGTCCAGCGCCGCCTTTTCATCCCTGCGGTATTCCTTACGGGGCGCGGTTTCAAAGTCGAAAGCAATCAGCCGCGCTCCGTCAAGATAGTCCTGCAATTTGGCCAAATCTGTCACGCATCCGTATTCCATAGTCCCTCCTTGCCGCCCGGAGCAGGGAGGCGGCATGTACCGCTCCCACGCCACAGGCTGTATTTCATTTTAAAGGCTCAACCGGGGCCCCGCGAAGCCTGCTTCGTGGGGTGGGATTACCTCGCCGGTTTCGGGATCCGCAAATGCCTCTTCATCAATGTCCGTTTCCACGGTATTGTCCGCTTCGAAACCGACCCGCCTGCTGTACTCCCTGACCTGCTCGGACAGCTTGCCGATAAGCGCGTATTCCTCGGCCGTCAGCGGCCTGTCGATGGCGAACTGCGCCTGCGAATAGGCAATGCCGCCGCTGTTTGTGGCTTTCTTCAAGGAAAAGCGGGTTACCACGCTGTTGGATTTCCTGCCCTTGGACAGCAGCCGCTTGACGTATTTCGTAAACTCCTTTAACGAGCCGGTGGGGAGTGACAAGAGCAGCGGAAAAATCTCTCCCTCGCGCAGCACATAAATGCGGCGGCGGTTCTTACACGCCTTGCTGCCGTTTTCGCCGGTGCCGAACCGGTTCAGCGGGCAGGTACTGCAATTTCCTCCGGGGTCGCCTTCGCCGGTTATGCCGTCGAAGCTCCCGCAGTCTGGCGGCTGGCTGCCTCCGGTGTATTTGGTCTTGTAGTAGGCATGAAGCGGATGATGATAGAGGATCACCGCTGAAAACTCCTTGACGGTGTCCGGCTCGCCCGGGTTTTCGCCGGGCACTTCAAAAACGGTGCTGCCCGCCGACGGGATTTTGATCCGCTCAAAGCTCATATCCAGGCCGTCCAGTTCCTCGGCCATCATCCCTGCCATGTTGAAATCGGCAAGCCTCAGAAAACCGTTGCCCTGCTTGGTTAACGACGTTTCTTTTTTAGCCGACATATTTCATACCTCCAATTCTCAATGTTTTTTTACTTTCCGCATGATTACTTTGCCGCTTTTCTCATCCCGACCGAGGTCTTTTCAAAGACGTTTACAAGCCCCGAAAGCCAGCCGGGAAGCTCATCGTTGTTCTCTTCCATCTGCTCTTTGACAAAGGCCGACAGGGAGTTGGCATTGACCGTTTCATAGACCAGATCGCCAAAACCGGCTTTTTTGAGCGCCGAATACAGTTCCTCTTTCCGTCCTGCGGCAGCCGACGCCCTCGTCGTGCCGGTCAGGTAGAACATCACGCCGCCCCGGGTGAAGTTCTGCGTTTCGGTTTCCGCCATCAGCTCCGACAGGCGGTATTCCGTCTCGCCGATCCTGTCGTTGATTTCCTTGAGCTCCTGCTCAGCGGATTTCTTCAAGTCTTTGAGTTCCTTAAGCTGTTCTGCCAGTTCAAACATTTTTTCGCCTTGCTCGTTCATGCTTTTTCACCCCCTGCCGCAAAAGGATTGAGCCCGCTTCTGTAATCGTCCACCAGCATCCTCGCCAGATCCGCTTTGTCCCTCAGAGCCTTCAGCACTTTTTCATCGACGGTGCCTTTTGCCGTCAGGTACAGATAGGTGCAGTTTTCTTTCTGCCCGACGCGGTGGATGCGGGCCTTGGCCTGCTCGAAATTGCTCATGCTGTAGTCGAGGGAATAGAACACCATGGTGCTGGCGGCTGTCAGCGTCACGCCAAGCCCTGCCGTTGCGATCTGTCCGACAAATACCTGCACCTCCGGGTCGTTTTGAAATGCCGCAACTTGTTCTTCGCGGTCTTTTACGCCGCCCATAAGGAGCGAGTACCTTATGTCCTTTTTCTCAAGAAGCCTGCAGATGGCTTTGATCTCCGGTATGAACCGCGCCATAACCACCAGCTTTTTCCCGCTTTGCAAAACATCCTCGACGATGTCTCCCAGCGCTTCCTCTTTTGCCGTGCTGACGCGCTGCACAGGGCCGCCCTCGTCGTCGCCTATAAAGCCGCCGGTTATCTGCGACAGCCGGAGCAAGCGCGTAAGTATGTTTGTCACCGTCACTTCGCCCTTGCCCAGCTCCGCATAACTGTCCATGACCAGATCCCTGTAAATCTTCATGGCAGCGCTCTCAAGCTCCACATACCGCACAATGTCGGTGGTCTCCGGCAAATCCAAACACTCCGCTTTGGTCGCCCGGAACGCGATGCTGTGGAGCCTTTTCATCAAATCCTGCTCCATTGATTTTTTCAGCACCGGCGTGTGGTTTCCGTAGCCGACCATGTCAAAATACCTGTTGCGGAACACATAGAAGCTCTGGCCGAAGATAGCGGGACTCAAGAATTTGTACTGGCTGAACACGTCGATGGCTTTGTTGGTGATAACCGTCCCTGTGAGCAGCAGCCTGTACCTTGCCCTTGCGCCCAGCCGGTGCATGGCTTTGGAAGCGGCGATGTTGTGGGTTTTGATCTTGTGGCCTTCGTCCGCGATGATCAGGTCGGGGTTCCATGTGGCAAGTTCCTTTTCCAGCCGCCAGGCCGATTCATAATTGATCACCGCGACTTGCAGGGGAGAGCCGCGCATGTGCCGCAGGATATCGATCTTCTTTGCGGCGCTGCCTTCAAGAACCGCAAGGCTGTAATCGAAATCCGCGAACTTGGCGAATTCCTCGTCCCAAACGCCAAGGATGGAGAGCGGGGCCACCACCAGAACCCTGTGGATCTTACCCGCCTGATACAGAGCGCCGGCGACCGCGATGCTTGTCAAACTCTTTCCGGTGCCCATTTCTATTCCATCAAAAGAGCGACGCCCCTTGACAAAGCGTTTTCTTTTGACATTAACCACCACCCCCTTCAAAAATCTCCCGATACTTCTTGATTGCCTCTTGCATATGAAGCCGCGTATGCTCTGAGGGGGACATAATTTTTAAATTATCGATCCTGTTATCCGACCGGTTCCCGTTGAGGTGGTGCACAATTTCTCTCCCGTTCAGCTTCCGCCCAATGTGTTTTTCAATGAGGCTCCGGTATACGCTTGATTTGACGGTTTTCGGATTTTCCGCTATCCTGCACAGAGGGTTGCGCCTCGCGTTAAGCTCCGTGAGATGACGCGCTTTATGGCCTTTTGAATGGCCTTCAACGTTGATAACCTCGGCGTTGTATTTGCCGAGCCATTGATTGCGGCAAGCCGCGCTGCAAAAATTATGCGCATGGATTTTAGACTGCGGCTTGTATACAGCTTTTCCGCACCAATCGCAGGCAATCTCTCCGCCGTTTTGCATAAAAAGCCTGTGGCACTCCTTTGAGCAGAACAGATTATTTCTTTTCTTTGCTTCACTTGGCTTTCGGCTGATCACTTTCCCGCATCTCCGGCACTTTGTTTTCAACCGCCTCACCTCCCTGAACAAGCCCGAACTTCTCGCAAACAAAATTGAACGCTTCAATCTGATGCCTATACGGCGCGGCTTTAATCGGTATGGGCAGCAGCGGTTTCGGCTGTTCCATCCGTTTTGTTCCTCCCTTCGTCAGGCGGCTTTTCGAGCATCGCAAGCTTTTTTGCCAGCCGCTTTGACACCACGCTGATTGCGGTCAGGATGCCTACCAGTTCTTCCGTCGTTTCCTCGCTCTGCGTCAAAGCGGCATTCACGCTTTTTCTCATGGATTTCGCCTCCGATCCGGGGCAATAAAAAAACCCCCTCACAATCCAAAGGAAAGTTAGGGGGCGGGTGGGCGAAAAATTTTTTACATTTTTTCAATCAGCCTGCGCAGTTTCTCCAAGACTTTAGTTCTGCGGTAGGCGAGCGTCTTTCGCGGCACACAGGTTTCTTTAGACAGCTCGCGTTCCGATTTACTGTTGTAGAACAGCTCATTAATCAAAAAACGCTCATCATCTGTCAATTCCGAAAGCGCCATAGACAGCATGTCCAGCAAAAGCTTGTCCTCGACAATCTTGTCAACCAGCGCCTGCCCGGAAGGAATCTCAAACCCGGCGTCCGCAAACGCTTCAAGCGAAAGCTCCTTTTCCTCGCGAACCTGCCTGCGCTTGCGTTCTTTCCAAGCAGGACGCTTGAAGGCATAATATACTTCCTTGCTGACCGGAATTTGCCTGCCGTTTAGTTCAATGAAATACTTCTTGTCCATCCGTTTCCACCTCCTTTCCCGAAAGCTCAGGGAAAGGAGGCGGGGGAGGACTGCGGCACCCAGGGAAAAAGGCGCAAAGACAAAAGCGGCCGAGTTTACTGAAATTCGTAAACTCGGCCGCAAAAACTATTCTATCAAGCAGCGCCCTGCCTAAGGGTCGTCATCGCTTTTTGCGCTGTATTGTCTTTTTATACGGGGATGGAATCTTTTCCTGCGTATAGCTTTTGCCTTATGTATATTGGCAGAGAACCGCTTGATATTGTATGAAGTCCAGACCATACAATATCAACCTCTTAAATTCCAGCCTACACAGCAGCACCCGCCATACGCTCAGCTATGATTTAAGTCCGGCAGGTGTTGTCATGCCGAATTTGTCTTTTGGTTGTTTATTTTGTTTTTTATCAAGAACACTTCCGCCTTTATGCAGTGCAACGTGATTACCGCCCTTCTATTCAACTGGCATTGTCGCGTTTCATAAAAAAATTCAGCAGAGAAATAGCCTTGAGGCTTTTGCATAGCTAACACCAGATATTTCTCTCTATCAATAAAAACAAAATGAAAAGGCATTTTGTGACAATTATCTGTGAACCTTTTATACATCTGTGTTAAAAAGCTGATTTGCACAAAATGAATGCAGTGATATAAAAAACACCCCCCGGAAAACTTCTGGGGGATGCCAGCAATATCAAACCTAAAGCTTGTTTTTTTATTTTGGCTCAAATGAGGCATAAAAGACAAAAAGTGATGGCATAAAAGCCTAAACAACAGCGGCATTTTTATTCGAACCCCGTTTCCTCCGAGGTCACATCAGTCATTAAATCGTCGCTGAAATAATCGGAGTATTTTACGTTGGTCCCATCCCCCGAATATTCGATGTCTTTCACTTCGACTTCCCCGTCAAGTATCAGCATGTATGGAGTGTTGTTCGAGATGACTGTAGTGGCATCCTTTCCGTCGTCATAGATGACCCTGGCTTCCGAAAATTCGGCGGGCATAATCTTGTCCGATGAAAAATCATATATACCGTCTGCTATATCTCCAAATACAATAGTCATGCCGTCCGTGACCAGCACTGAAGCGGAAAAACCGGCGGACATGGCTGTTTCGACAGTTTTGGCCGCTTTGACTAAATACACATCTCCATCTTTTTGCATCACAAAAACCCGGAACGACGTATAGAGACCTTCCACTTCCGGATTTTTATCACCTACCAAAATAACATTATGGTTGTTGCGTGTTTCACCGGTTATAACATCATATCTGCTTGTTTGCGATGTAAACCATTTTTCCGCATCTGCCAATTCTGCGTTTTTATCGTTTTTTTGCTGTTTACAGCCAGACAAAACCAACAAGCACAAAATTGCATATATTGTAAGTATTACTGTTGGAGAATGCACTACCCTGCAAAATACAGATGCCTTTTTTGATAAATACATTTTAATCCTCCCTTGTAGTCCATCTATAGAGATTTGCATATGTTGGGGAAGGCCAAGGTAACTGGCCTTCCCCAACATAGATGCCTAAAAAGCTATCTGTCGAAGTTGGCAGAGCTAAACTTCAGTTGGCGCATATAGCAGCTGTCGCTGCCCCACGCGCGGATCACTTCATCCAACTGTCTCCGCGCATTGCTTGTATGTTGGGTAATTTTAATGTTAGCGTAGGTATCGTTGGTACCCCCGGATACATATACAGAATGACCGTAATCTCCGGAGCTACCATTTCTAAACTGTAGTACCTGCCCGGTGACGATGCTGGTACAGGCAATATTGCTCCACACCTTGTTATTATTAACGCCGGTGGCTTTAGGTCCGGTAGAAGGAGAGCCGGTTGCAAAATTCCAAAGATTATTAACGCCTCCCCACGGATTGCCGAAACCGTTTTTATGTCCAAACCAATTATCCAGCGAAGTGCTGCTTTGCATTCGCTTGCGGGCTGCAATATTAGCGCTCATGATTTCATTGGTATCGCCGTCAGACCACCCGCCATACGCGGCCCAAATACACTGCGATACAAAATTTGTACAATCTGCGTTCGCCTCGTAGTAAAAACAGCTGTTAGGAGTGCTGTAATAGGTATCGGCATATCTGCGGCCGCGTTCCCCATCATAGGAGTAGGATGTTGCTTTTAAACTTATGTTCGAATTGTCCTGAGCTAAATATGCATTGAAAGTTTCCTCCATGTCGACTACATCAGCCGGGTCAACAACCATATTGTTACATTTCTCTTTGAATGCAACATAATCAGAAATAAGAGAGTCCACCACGCTTTCGGCTGATGTACGCTTCAAGACAAAATCAGCATTAGCCAATAGACCTTTAAAATCGTGGAAATTAGCTTCCTCGGTATCAATCTCTGAGATGTAATACTTGCCATTTTGGGCAGCTATACGAATCGTATATGGAAAGTTGTACTGCTCGCTGGCATACTTACTGCAGGTACGGGTATAACTCAAATCTGCAGTAAATGTCAGTTCATCGTTATCGGCTCCTGCAAACCTCATATCGAAGTCATAGTTTGTCCAGTATTCCTTTGTGGCGTCGGTTAAACCGGTATACCATTTCAGATATTGGTTATACAGTTGTGTGCTTTGGCTGTCCAGAAAAATATCGCTTGTGTCAATGATCTGTCCGGTCTTATACGATTCGAACTGCCTAGACAACAGTTCTTCTAACAACTCAGTACCTTTAACCTGAAGAATTCCTCCGCTGTCGTCGATTGCCGACGCCAAGGACGGCACACACAGTAGCGATGCAAAAAGGGCAAGCGTTAAAAACCAAGCAAACATTTTTTTCTTTTTTATAAAACTCCTTTCATTTGCAGTATTTTTTATGTTACGAACTTTTTTGTGAACCAATGGAACCACCTTCTTCCTTAATTAAGCCCACGGTAAAAAATCATATTTTTTAATAGGTTACAGTCTTGCTATAGACTGTGCCGGACTCGTATCCGCCGTCGCCGGATACATAGTAATACGTCTCAACCCTGTAAGTCCCGCTGGACACCTGATATGTTTCAAGGATGGAGGCCGACGAGGACGTCGAGGATGCAGACCAACTTTTTACGTTTGACCATGTGCCGTTGGTGTTGCGCTGCAAGGTTGACGAGAGATAAATGCTTTTCCCGGCAGGCGTTTTCTGCACGAACCCGTATATGGTGGCCGTTCCGCCTGCCGAAATGCTCAGCGAGGTGCTTGCCTGGTTGATGTAGGTATACTTGACGGACATTTCCGACGCCGGCGCTGCACTTGTTTTCCCCGCGGCCAGCGCTCCCGGCGCTGACACGGTTAGAAGAAGCAACACGCCTAATACTGCGGATAAGAACCTTTTCCTTGACATAGAAAAAACCTCCTCTGATTTTTGTTCTCACTAATAAAACAAATCAGAAGAGGCTTTTGTGACAGGAAAAACGATATTTTTCAAAAATTTTTTTGAATCCCTACGGGCTTGTGCCTGCGCCCGCCGTTTCAACGCTTTTGTCAATTAATTGCTAACTGCGATCAAGATACTTTGAGAAATACTATCTAAATATCGTCTCGGACAGACCATACAAAACATGTAGACATTCAGACCTCTTATTAACATAATTTTTCGGCCACGGTCGGTACGCTGGACGTCTTAGTCCGTGCATATCTCCGCCCATGACCGAAAACTAAAGAGAAGAGGCAGTCTTGGCTTACGTCAAAGGATACAATATCTACTTCCGCGAAGAGGCCATACTGCACGAAGTTTTACATATTGCCTTCAAATTCTCTGTAGAATGAACTACTCCAATATCTTTAGTCTTTGCAGAACCTCCTTGTCTTTAGTCGCCGTTGAGGTTCCAACCGCTAAAACATCACCTGTTGTCGCATCTATCTCTATATTGACATAAGACGCTTTGATTGGGTCAGCACCTGGACGTACCCTTGTAAATGTAAATTCCCCGGTCAATGTTACAAGATATACTTCGCGGTCATTAGCCACAGAGTATGAGGGGCTGAACACGCCTTCTTCAATAAGCAAACCGTGTGTGGTCATAATTGAGTCTATAATGCTGGGTGATAATTCTCCACGAGCTTTAGCAACATCAACAGAAACCTTTTCTATTTCAGTCGAAGACAAGTATGGTCCACCCGATTTGCCTGGCAAGTTCTTTGGCATTTTGTATTCGGATTCAGAAGAAGCGTTCAATGGTAGAGGAACATTTGACACTTTTTCTCCCATGGCTAATGCACTAAAAGCAAGTAAAGTTATTACAATGATTGACAGAGCAGATACTACCATCCATTTGTTTGGCCGTTTAATCATTATCACCACCTCCTAATTTTTATAGGTTTTTCCTAGTTTATATGTCCCAGTGTCTCGCCATTCCCAAACAAAAGGCGAATCATCATACTCACTTATGCTTCCGACATCTTTCCAATATTTCCATGTGCCGGCTTTTAAGACTTGCATATACTCTGGATAAGTTGTTGTAAGTGTGTTTTGAGAACTTGTTACTTCTGCGCCCACATCAACCGCTAAAGTTCCTGCTGACTGAGTTGACGTACCAACTTTTGTATAGTCAATATAAGCTCCCCAAGTATTATATGCATCGTATTGTACCTGGTAGTGGTGCAAAGAACCTGTTGAGCCGGGTGTAACTGATGTAACTTTATACTCGTTATACGTTGGTGTGTACTCTGCCCAATACATTGTCCAAATGCTGTCGTCGCCTTTCCAGCCTTTAGTTAGTCCAACTTCCACCCATCGGTATTGTTGGTTTTGAGTCGTCACCCATATAACCTGAGAGGTGAAACCTCCGTCAACAGTTGTATATTGTGTTGGAGTTTTCCATTGCGCATATCCTCCAAGGAAATTTTCATTAGCGCTTGGAGCATCAACAGTTGCAATGGCGTATAAATTTTGCGCTAAGGCTGGCTCAGCGTTCCACCCTACTAACAATAGGACTGCGATAAGTAGTACAAGAAATTTAGGGGTCTTTGATCTGCCAATAATCCTGTCCAACCGCACAGCTAATCACCATCCTTTTCATCATTCTCGTAATCTAAATAACGAACTAATATTCATAAGCCCAACGGAATCACTTCCTCTGATTTTTGTTCTCACTAATAAAACAAATTAGGAGAGGTTTTTGTGACAGGAAAAACGAAATTTTTCAAAAAAATTTTTAATCCCTGCGGTATTTTGTCCACCCCCGCGGTTTCGGCGCTTCCGGCGATTGCTATGACTGGCGATCCGGTAACCGCGGGAAATGTCCCTAAAATACCGCCCTTGAATAAGTTATGCATGCTGAAGAGGTATTCAATTTACTTTCATTCGGAGACTACGCCTCTTTCTTGAAACTCATCCCATTTGTCTTTGCCGAAATAAGATATAATGTCTTTGGGTGAAACAAAGGAATATTGGTCTTTTGCAAGAGGGTCATGGAGCTCGTAAACACCTTGTCCCACGTTTACCAATGTCGGCATAGTATCCTTGTATTGATACAATACAAACAAATACGTTTCGCCGATTTTGATTTCAGGCATACCTTCCATTATGGGAATTCCTTTTTCGGCGTCCTCTCCAAGTGCCGCGAGTTGTTCTTCCACACTCACACCTTTTTGTCCGCCTAACATCCTTACTTTGATGTTTTTGAGGGAATCGCCTTTATACGATGTTATAACATCAACGTCATATATGGTATTAAGGCTGCGATTCCACTCCTCTGTTTCCTCTGAAGGAGGCCGGGCTGTCCGATCATCCAATACTTGAAAAGATATATCTGTTACCTTTCCCAACAGGATTACATTGGCCGCCTCTGTCAATTCCGTGACATCCTTGTAGATAGGCCAGTCCGCCGACATAGTATTGTAATCCACTTCATAAGCAACCGAAGAACCGTTCATATCTGCGTCAACAACGGAAGAGTTTTCGCTTGATGGATTCTGGCTGGCTGTACAGGAAGCTAAAACGAGAACTGCGGCAGCAAGAAGTGCAAGTTTAATTTTCATAATCATTCCGCCTTTCATTATCAAAATGAGCACATCTCAACCCTGAATGTTTCCTGAACATGCGGTGGAAACCTTGCACAGGCGCGTCAAGGAAGCTTCGCTTTCCGTAAAAAACAAACACAAGGCACAGCAATATGGGCTGCGCGATCAGCATCCACAGGATGTTCGGCGGAAGATAGCTGTAAAAATCCTGCGGGCCGAAAGCCCCGGCGAACATATCGTACCGCTGGAAAATGATGTTGAGAGGTCCGGCTTCCAACGCGCACCAGGCCATAATCAACACAATGGGTATGACCGCATCCCTGAACAGCAGCATAAGAAACAGGGTCATTGCTATGTAGAAATTCAGAGCGACTGCGCAGTGAGTCAAAGGGATGAGAATGTTTACGGCCGGAAACGGGGCGTATTCCGGGAAAGCGGCCAGATATTCCGAGATGGAGGCGTTGACCTTGCCGAACATGACTGCGACGGCGGCGGCGTGGGGAGCAAACAGGACAATAAACAGCCGGACATAACGATAAAAGATAACCTGCCGGGTTGAGAGGGGGAAGGATTTCAGGTATTCGCATGCCGGGGCCCTGAAGCTTTCCCCGAACATCCTTGCCGTTATCATGACGACAAAGATGCAGGTAAGATATTGCAGATAAAAATACGCCTTATTGCTCACGGCGGGCTGTCCGTCTCTCCACAGAACCGACGAGAACGCCGCGTTTTTTAATAGCAGCGCCGCACCGAGGAAAACCAGAAATGCGGCATAATATTTCCAGACGCTGAGGATGTCAACCCGCCTGTCCCACATTATCCGCACCTCCCTGATAGTACAGCCAGATATCTTCGGTCGAAGGCTGTACGGGAACGGCGTTGCGGGGCATCCTGCCGACATCCCCGACCACCCTGTAACACACCGTCGCCCCCTGTTTCTCGGCGGACAGGACACGGCAGCCGCTCAGATCGATTGGCGGATCCCCTGCTTCCGCCGCTATTTGAAACAGGCGGCCGCTAAGCGAATTCCGGAATTCCGCGTAGCTCCCGGAATAAGTGACCTCGCCGCGGGCGAGCATGACGACATTGTCGGCCAGAATCTCGATGTCGTCAAGAATATGAGTGGAAATCAGGACGTTCCTGCCCGCGAAGCATTCCCTGATCGTCTTATAGAACGCGATCCTTTCCTTGGGATCGATTCCGGCCGTGGGCTCGTCCAAAACTATCATCTGCGGATTGCCTATGAGCGCGGTGGCGATGCCAACCCTGCGCTTCATGCCGCCGGAGCACTTCTTGTAAGTTTTGTCCAATATGCCCTCGATATTGACCTGTCCGGCGGCCTGCTTGATTTCAAGACTCACCTTGCTTTTATCCACGTTTTTGAGCAGGGCGACAAAACGGAGGATATCCGCCACCTTCAGGTCGGGGTAGATATCGAATTCCTGCGGCAGATACGCTATCATGCTTTTGTATTCGTCCGACCGGGAATCGATCCCGTTGATGCTTACCAAGCCTTCGGACGGCAGAATCGAGGTCAGCACCTTGAGCAGGGTGGATTTTCCGCTGCCGTTTTCCCCGATCAGAAAAGCGATTCCGTCGGGCAAAGCGAAGTTGACGTTCTGCAGAACGGGATGGTTCTTTTTGTATGAATAGGTCACGTTGCTAACCTTAAGCATTTTGCTCCCTCCTAACCCGGGAACCCGTAATTGAGCATGATATAATCGTTAAAAACAACGGGATTCCCGACTATTCCGTACAGATAGTAAATCATGAACACCTTTTGAGGCTTGGCTATCGCGCCGCTTGCAAGCTCATATGTATGCGGATTTAGATATCTTCTTGTCAGGGCGCTTTGGTACTCGCCCCAATAGTCGGTCGATTTGTTGTACTTCGCCCTGTAGAATATGACGCCTTCCTTTTCAAACTGCGTCAGAAACCCGCAGAACAGGCAGAACGTATCGGAATTTCCGCTGACCGTATACCCGTCTCCGGACTCCACTTCCAGGTTGGATATCAGGGTATTCGTGCACGCCACATGAAAATTGTAAGTCTTTACCGACAGATCGCCGTCGATAATCGGGATAAAGGCAAAATTCGGAGGAAGCGCCGAAGAAAACCAGGAGGTGTATATATTCAGGCTGTCGGCGTCGCTTCTGTATTGCACCCTCCCGCCGTACAAAAGCTCAACGGAAAAGGATTTCCGGTCGGGAATCTCCTTCTCCGGGATAACGATAAAATCCCCCGATCGGCTGTATCGGACGTCGCGCCCTTCCAGGGCCAGTTTCCGTATTTCAAACGCGCCGTCCAGCCTGAACGTCAGGTCGCCTCGTCCTTTTTCCACGGTCGCGATGCATTCGTAGTCGCCGTATTCGGAAAGCCTGATATCCCCCTCATAGGACGCGACCCTGTAGCCGCCGCTCCTGTCAGCCGTGACGTAAAGCTTGTCGCTGTATGAATATCCCTTGGGAAATATGGATATGTAAATATGGCAAAATAGCGCCATGGCAGCCAGGCATGAGCACATGGCAGCCGCGGTTTTCGGCGCAAACCTTTTTTGTGCGGTCGCGACCGTGGCGGCGGCCATAGACAGCGCAAACAGCAGAACGAGCGCGCACTTCACCGCGAACAGCAGATCGACGCGGGGTCCAGTGTAATCGATGTCCACCCCGAAAATCAGCGGCTTCTGAAGAGACAGCAGGTTGGAGACGACAGTCATCCTGTCCTCATTCAAAAACATAGAAAGAAAGCTGCCGTTCAGGTGGCTTAATATGATCGCGAACGGCGCGGCCAGCAAATATACGAAGGTCTTTTTCAGCAGAGATCCCGCCAGAAAGCCCAGAGATTGGGATACCAAAAGCAGGGAGAGCCATCGCAAAATAAAATACGCGGTGGCCAGGCAGCTGAAATACAGCTCCGTTCCTTCCGACACCGACGCGGCGACAATATATATGAGCGGAACGGCGCAGACGAAGCTCGACGCGATCAGCACCGCCGAAAGCCTGCCCAACAAACAGGCGGGTTTTGAAACAAAACACGCCTCTTCCAGAGCGTATCCCTGATGCGCAAAATATACCGCCAGGCAAAAGGCCAGAATAAAAACGGCGATCTCCAGATAGGCCAGCGAATCGAGAAATACGGCATAGTTGATGAATCGCGTTTGATTCATCATGACAAGGAAGAACAGAAAAAACAAAGCGATAAACGCATAAAACAGATAAAGGATGACCGACGAAAATATTATTTTTAAGTTTAAGCGGATTAAACGCATTTTTTATCCCTGCCGATCCAAGTATTTACTTATGTATGACAAGGGCGGTTTTCAGCCGCCCTTGTCATACATACCGCGGCTGCACCGCCGCATTTGCTTGGCAACATCAGTTGTAAGCGCTGACGGTTCCGTTGACGCCGCTCGTGTCTACAGGCGTAATGACAGCATAATAGCTGTTTGAAGTTTGCGGGGTAAATGTTGCAGTCTTATAGGCTCCATTTTTTCCGCTAAGCGCATATGAGACAATTTTGGTGTCAGGAGCCAACACCTTAACCATCCACAATGCCGAATTGATGCTTCTATCCGACGTATTGGAGATGGTAGTCTTAAACGTGGCTTCATTTGTTGATGTAAATTTCCACAAGTGGTCGCTCTTCCCGCTCCAGGATGCACTGGATCCGGTAGGTATAGAATAGTTAGCGCTGAATGAAGATGCCAAAGCTGAAACGCTTAGGATAAGTACGAGAGCCAGAATCAAAACTCCGGAGATAAGATTTTTTCTTTTCAACATTTTTTGACCCTCCGTTCAAATTTTTAACAAGTACCGTTCCTCAAAAAAATAATTTCATTGAAAAACGTTCAACGCATTCATAAGCCCAATGGAATCATCCCCTCTGTTTTTGTTCTCACTAATAAAACAAATCAGAAGAGGCTTTTGTGACAGGAAAAAAGAAATTTTACAAAATTTTTTTGAATACCTACGGACTTCTGCCTGTGCCCGCCGTTTCAACGCTTTCGGCGATCTTGAACACGGCATCCCTGTCAAGGGTAGAGGATACAATATACAGGTATTCGTCGTCGTACCAGAGCAGGTTCTGGACGCCTCGGTTGGAATAGTATTTTGCGGGAAGGCCGTTGAACTCAAGCTCCTCAAGCTCGGCCTCCTCGGTGTTTACATGCAGGGAAACGTCCTCAAGGCGCTGCTGGCTGTAGGATATATAGTCGGATCCCTTTTCATATACCAGCAGGACGGGCCCGGCCGTTTTTTCATTGACAAGCTCGAAGCCTTCCGGTATGAAAGACGGCCTGCAGACGATAAATTCATCGACCGCGTCATTTGACGACCGGCTTTCCTCAAAGAATATATGGGTGAATTTCTCGTAAACCTCGGTTATGAATTCAAACACCGCGGCGCGCACGGCCGATACGCTCATCGCGGTTGCAAGCAGGATGACGATCGCGGCAGCCAGGGCGACCACACGCCTACGCAAAAATACAACTCCGCGGGCCGGGCTTCCCGTTTTGCTGCGACGTATAAGTTTTCTCATCCTCCGCTCAAACCTTTTTGAGAACTCATGTTCTATCTCGTGATCTGCCGGCAGGGCTTCCAGCTCGCGGATGTCCGCCTTGATGACGGCTTCCCTGAGCATTTCGTCTGTGAAATTAATCGTCATCGGAGTTTCCCTCCCTTCCCAGAATTTCCTCAAGCATGCGCCTTGCGCGCTCGAGCCGCTTTCTGACCGCCGCCTCGGAAATGTCAAGCATCCTCGCTATTTCCGAGTTCGAAAATCCTTGGACGTATTTCAACTTCAGCGCGTCTTTATATATGACGGGCAGCTTCAGCACGGCCTCTGCGAGGCTATCCAAATCATCAGTTCGTTCCAATTTTTCTTCGGCGATGCAAAACGCGGCCTCCTCAATCGGTACGGCTGAATGCCTTTTCCGGCTGTTATACATGTTGATGGCGGCGTTCCTAACAATAATAACAACGTAGCTCCTTGTTTTGTGACAGGAAATATCGCCCACCTTATCGAAATTCTCAAGAACTTTCAAAAACGCCTGGTGCACGGCGTCCTCCGCGAGGCCCTCGTCGTTCAATATGCCGTTTGCGACGTGGAACATGAGCTTTCTATATGTAAAGTAAAGCGATTCGAATTTGCTCTTTTCTTCATCGCCGTCAAGCATCGCCAGATATATCGGGAGCATCTCCGCCCATCCCTCCTTCGTCACCTGTGTTTTCCAACGCACGGTTTTGCATGGAGCCTGCGGTGGAAAACCGCGCTTTAATCCGGCCGCCGGCAACAACATCGTATACCAAGCGGCCTCATATGATTTGACGTTTTTTGCCGCGGCTGGTTCCGGTAGCCATGTTCCCGCGAACACATCAAACCATTTCAACCCCCGTCTTTCCCGTCTACACAACCCCAACCACCGAGAGCCGCCCCGAAAAGGCTGTAGATGTGTTTCCTCGAACAATCACACACATAAAAATACAGGGCTTCCCGGCATCTCCGCTGCCGAAAAGCACATTTTCAGCAGGCGGCAAATCACCGGAAAACCCTGTATTCAAGCCGTTTTTCAGGTGCTCATCCGTTTTTTACATTCTGCATCAACACCACGCACTC
>MTKW01002292.1_pt1 | contig 36353 bp, 37 predicted proteins | sample 1042761 | NCBI WGS metagenome assembly MTKW01 (sample SAMN06205366, study PRJNA360243) | anaerobic digester metagenome | biome: Wastewater treatment plant; feature: Anaerobic digester sludge; material: sludge; isolation source: anaerobic digester fed with sludge from wastewater treatment plant ...
AAAAATAGTTAAGAGGTAAAAATATGAAAAATTTTATAATAATCATACTTTCAGTTGTATTAATAATATGTCTTGTAAGGATTTCCGATCTATCAATTCACCCCGACATAGTTGGACAATATCAAGCGATTGATGGCCTGCCTGACTATTACGATTTTAACAGTAGAAAAGATAAATTTACTCTTTCAAAAAATGATGTGATTATACAGGAGGGAGCGGTTGAAGCTATAGAACACAATACGTTTTTATGTAAAAGTGAGGATGCTGCTTTTGTTATTACATTAAATAAAAAAGGGTTTTATTTAGTTATTGAAGGTAAAGCCTACAATTTTAGAAAAGTGACATCAGTACCCAGTGGAATATAAAAAGTTTCTAAAAGGCGTAAAAATAATCGGTAAAATTGGTATTTGATGAAGTAATATATTTTTTCTAACAAGAAATCTAAATTTATTGAGATATGTCTATAGAGATAAATGCTAAAAAATTAATTTAGTATTTCAAATGTCAATATAAGCTAGACAAATAAATAGGTCATTAATGGTATAATCCTATTATAATCCACTACGAAAATAAAGGAGACCAAATATGACCTACACCTATATTACCATCTTAAGTCGTGCAAGAGAGACAATCTATAAGGTTAAGGGCTTTTAAGAGTGGAGTAGCATATAAAAACTACTGTAAAAACAAAAAGCGTTGTGGTTGTTATGAAAGCACTTACACGGAAAAAGAAAAAGATCACATACTTTTACGAGTTTCGCAAGGTTGGACACCCGTTAAAATATATGGAAGAAAAATTGCCGAACTTCCATATTCATCACGTACTCTATATTAAAGGTTAAAAGATGGAACTTTTTCAAAAAATCTATTACCAATGAAAGGCAAAATAAAGCCACACGGACATAAAGAAAAGCGTGGCAAACAATCTTTCCTTCGAAATATCCGAGAAAGGGTTATATATTACCCTGAATTCGACTCGGAAATTGGACATATTGAAGGAGATACAATTGTAGGCAATGACCACAAAAGTATAGTAATTACTCTTGTAGAGCGATTAAGTAAGTAATCATTACCTTAAAATCCAAAGGACGCAAAGCTAGTGACATTAAAGACTCACTAGAAGCTTGGTTAGAGAATGTTCCAAATCACCTGTTTAAATCAATTACATTTGACTGTGGAAAAGAATTCTATGACTGGAAAACAATTAGCAATAATCATGATATATCAATATACTTTGCAGAACCGGGGACGCCATCACAACGAGGTTTGAATGAGAATTCCAATGGACTACTTCGTAAAGATGGACTTCACAAGAAGATGGATTTTAACGAAATAAGTGAGATGTTCGTACAATCAGTTGCTCATAAAAGGAACAATATACCAAGGAAAAGTTTGAATTATCTTACTCCAATTGGAAAACTATCAACAGTTGTGGATGAAGAATATTTGTCTAACTTATATTGACATTTGAGCTTTTATTAAAATAAAAGTTGATTAAGATCCTATTTTAGATATAAATAAAAAATACTCAAAAATATTCAAAAATACAATACTATAGAAAATTTGTTTTCTAATTTAGAATATGAAGATTGTAACGAGTATGCATTAATTTTTACAACTTTAAAAGACAATAAAATCTTATGTTTTGAATAGAGGTGATATTATATGAATTTAATTGATCCAAGATCTATTATCGCGAAAGTATATTTGTTAATTCCAATACTCTTATGTTTACTTACGATTTATGGCATTGAAAAAACTAAAGGAAATATAATAGCGGGATTTAATACAATGGAGCAGACGAAAAAAGATGATTTAATAAAAAAAGGATATCTATCAAAAGTAAAAAAAATGATTGTGGTTATGTGCATACCTTTAGTTATAGCTTTTTTGTGTAGTTTTTTTGTTAATGACATTCAACTTTTTAATTATATAGTTATGATAGCATGGATTTTATTTGCAGTGATTACTATATTAGGTGTATTTTTTGTTAATCATTCGGTTAGTAAATAATGTATTTGAGTAAATATTATTGGATGAACCATTTATGCACTTGACTTCCAAACTAATCTGGTTGTTTTAGGAATATTATCGAAATTAAAAGAAGAAAATAAAACTATATTGCTAACATCACATCAACACGAATATTTAGAGAAGGTTTGTGATGAAATTTATACTATAATCGATAAAAAATTACTTCCGTTAACTGATGATATCAAAGAGAATTATTTTTCGATATTTTAAAATCATCGTAAATTAAAGTAAGATAACTAAATGATTATGATAATAGGGCTATTAGGTTTAAGAGGATATAAGCCATGATGGCAAATGAACAGTTATGACTATAATACAACAAGTGGGATAGATTATATTTTTTAAAATTAATTTACACTACTATATAGACTTTATCAACAGGAAGTGAATCGGAATTTAAATAATTCCGGACACTTCCTTTATTTTAATCAGCTTTATTCGATACTAATAAACAATTTTAAATAAGTGTTGACAAAGGTAAATAATTCTTGTATTATATTATTAGCACTCGGAGCGACTGAGTGCTAACAAAATTAAAAGACAGGGTGAGGACATGTTAGACGAACGAAAGCTGAGCATATTGTATGCGATAATTAACAGCTATATACTATGTGCTGAACCCGTTGGATCAAGGACTATATCCAAACAATATGATTTAGGGGTAAGTTCAGCAACTATAAGGAATGAAATGTCTGATTTGGAAGGGCTTGGCTACTTGGTTAAAGCTCATTCATCTTCGGGTAGAATTCCTTCTGACAAGGCATATAGACATTATGTCAATTATCTACTAAATGAATTGTTTATGGAAAAAGCTCTTGAAAAAACAGAGATTTCTATACTCTTAGATAAAGATTTTGATGCTATAGAATCTTTAATAATGAATTCTGCTAAGGTTCTTTCGGATATAACTAAGTATACGGCACTGGCGATAGTTTCCAGACAGACTGATATAGTCTTAAAGAAATTGCAGTTGGTCGATTTAACACCTGTGACATTGGTACTGCTCATAGTATACGACAATGAGGATGTTAAGCATCATACGATGTATTTGGATGAACCTATAAAAAGCTCTAGTATAAATATTTTAAATAATTATATTAATTCTAAACTGGTTGGAAAGAAATTGTCCGAAGTTCCCGATAAGATTGATGAACTCATCTCTAAGGGTGAAGGCGAATATTCAAAGTACTTATTGTATTTGAAGAATATTTTCGTATCACAGATTGATGAGATGAATCAAACTCAAATAATATACGACGGTGTTGCAAATATATTCAATTATCCGGAGTATAAAGATATAGATAAGGCAAGGGAATTCGTGGATTTCTTGGAAGCCAGGGAAGGATTGACAGATGCAATTATGGACGATGATAAAGAAGGACTGAAGATCAGCATCGGTGAAGAGAATAAACTGGAACTGCTGACTGAGTTATCGATTGTTTCATCGATTTACGGACTTTCAGATAATATACATGGAAGAATCGGAATCATCGGACCTAAGAGAATGGACTACAGCGCAGTTATAATGACTATATTATCGCTGACTGAAGCATTAGAGTCCCTTAGTAATAGAGAATAGATGAGGTGAACGGTTTGGTAGAAGACAAAAAATATGAAGAAAATGATTCTGAATTGGTCGACGAAGAATTAGTAGTCGAAGATGAGGAAAATGTGACTGAAGAGACAGAAGAAAACACGGTTGAAGAAGCAGAAGTAGACGAAACAAATGAAGCCTCAAGTTCAGACGAAGCTGAAGAATTAAAAATGGCATTAATAAGATTACAAGCAGACTTTAATAACTATAGGAATAGAGTTAATAAAGAAAAAGCTCAAATGATTAGATTCGCTACAGAATCCCTAATAGAAAAACTCCTTCCTGTACTCGATAATTTTGACAGAGCGATAGAGTCATGTGTTGATAATCCAAGTATAGCAGAGGGTTTTAGTTTGATTAGAGCGGATTTAATGAAAACACTCGAAGCTCAAGGCTTGGAGGAGATTGCTTCTGATGGAGCAAAATTCGATCCGAATCTTCACAATGCCGTAGTTATGGAAGATTATGATGGAGAGTCCGGGATAATTACGGAAACTTTTCAAAAAGGTTATAAATTAGGCGATAGAGTAATTCGTGCAAGTATGGTAAAAGTAAGCAAATAAAATAAATTAAAATACAAATAATCTAAACTTAAATATCAGGAGGACTACAATATGAGTAAAATTATAGGAATTGACTTAGGTACTACAAACTCCGCAGTTTCCGTTATGGAAGGTGGAGAGGCAATAATAATCCCTAATGCTGAGGGAAACAGAACTACTCCTTCAATCGTTGCATTTGCAAAAGATGGAGAGAGATTAGTCGGTGAAACAGCTAAGAGACAAGCAATAACAAATCCTGACAGAACTATCATGTCTATCAAGAGAGAGATGGGTTCTGATTGGAAAAAAGAAATAGACGGAAAGAACTATACACCTGAAGAAATCTCTGCAATGATTCTTCAAAAGATAAAAACAGATGCTGAAAATTATCTTGGTGAGACTGTTTCAGAAGCTGTAATAACCGTTCCTGCTTATTTCACTGACTCTCAAAGACAGGCTACTAAAGATGCAGGAAAAATAGCAGGCCTTGAAGTTAAGAGAATCATCAACGAGCCAACAGCTGCAGCATTAGCTTATGGTATCGATAAAGAACATGATCAACACAAAATCATGGTATACGACTTAGGTGGAGGAACTTTTGACGTTTCAATACTTGAAGTCGGTGACGGAGTATTTGAAGTACTTTCTACAAGAGGTAATAACAGACTTGGTGGAGACGATTTTGACCAAGAGTTAATTGACTATATAGCTGATGAGTACAAGAAGGAATCAGGCATTGATTTAAGACAAGATGCTACTGCATTACAAAGACTTAAAGATGCTGCTGAAAAAGCTAAAAAAGAGTTATCAACAACTCTTACTTCAAATGTCAACCTTCCATTTATAACGGCAATAAACGGTGTTCCTGCTCACTTGAACATGGATATTAAGAGAGCTAAATTTGAAGAGCTTACTGCACATCTAGTAGATAAAACAATGGGACCTGTTAGAGAAGCTCTTAAAGATGCCGATCTTACACCTGGAGACATTGAGAAAATACTATTAGTAGGTGGTTCTACAAGAATACCTGCAGTACAAGAAGCAGTTAAAAACTTAATAGGAAAAGAACCTCAAAAGGATATCAACCCAGATGAATGTGTTGCTATCGGTGCAGCAATTCAAGGTGGAGTTTTAGCGGGAGAAGTAAAAGACTTGCTATTACTGGATGTTACTCCTCTATCCTTAGGAATTGAGACTCTTGGAGGCGTATCTACAAGATTAATCGAAAGAAATACTACAATACCTACTAAGAAAAGTCAGATATTTACAACTGCGGCTGATGGACAAACATCTGTAGACATCCATGTACTACAAGGTGAAAGAGAAATGGCAGCAGACAATACTACTCTAGGTAGATTCCAATTGACTGGTATTCCTGCAGCAGCTAGAGGAATTCCACAAATTGAAGTTACTTTTGATATTGATGCAAATGGTATAGTAAATGTTAGTGCTAAAGACCTTGGATCAGGAAAAGAGCAAAAGATTACCATTACAGCTTCTACTAAGATGTCTGATGACGAAATAGACAGAAAAGTTAAAGAAGCAGAACAATTTGCTGAAGAAGACAAGAAGAAAAAAGAGTTAATCGAAGCTAAGAACAATGGTGAAAGTATAGTATACCAAACTGAAAAGTCACTTAAAGATCTTGGAGACAAGGTAGATGCCAATGAAAAATCTGCAGTAGAGTCTAAAATGGCTGAGTTAAAAACAGCACTTGAAACTGATAATGTAGAAGATATCAAAGCTAAAACCGATGCTCTAACTCAAGAGTTCTACAAGATTTCTCAAAAACTATATGAAAACACAGGTGAAGCACAAGGTGCAGAGGGATCTGAAGGTGCTAAAGCTGAAGAAGATGTTGTTGATGCTGATTATGAAGTAGTTGACGAAGACGAAAAGTAAGATTTTAGAGTCATAAAATGGAGGTGGGATGCATTGCGTCTCACCTTTTTTTACTTATGTATTAATAAACTTGTGAACAATTGACAATGATTATTATTTGTGTAAAAATATTGTATGCTGAAATAATATTATATTTTTTAAAATTGAAGGAATGGTGAGAATTTGAGAAATCTTTATGAAATTCTTGAGGTTGAAAAGACCGCAACTCATGATGAGATAAAAAGATCATATAGAAGACTTGCAAAAAAATACCATCCGGATTTAAATCCCGATGACGAAGATGCAAGTGAAAAATTAAAAGAGATAAATTTAGCTTATGAAGTATTAAGTGATTCTAATAAGAGATCGAAATACGACACTTATGGCGATGCTATATTCCAAGGAGCAGGTACTACCGGTGGTCCGGGATACGGTGGCGGTTTTGAAGATATTTTTGGAACGATATTTAATGATTTCTTTGGCGGTTATTCGGGAGGTACTACCGGTTCGAGAGCCAATAGACCTTATAAGGGCGAAGATATTTCGACCTATATCACTATAGAATTCAATGAAGCCGTCTTCGGTACTGAGAAAGAAATAAGCATTAGAAGAAGGGAAACCTGTGATGTATGTGATGGAACAGGAGCTAAGCCCGGAACCGAAAAGAAAACATGCCCAACTTGTAATGGTAGTGGGCAGGTAAGCTTTACACAAGAATCTCCATTTGGTAGATTTGTAAGAACTTCAGTTTGTCCGGAATGTAATGGAACGGGAGAGATAATTGAAGAACACTGTGAACAATGTCATGGCGACAGTTATATAGTCAAGAACAGAAAAATAAATGTCAAAATAGTACCAGGCGTTGACAATGAAACAGTTATAAGAGTATCGGGCGAAGGTCATGCCGGGGTAAACGGTGGACCTAATGGAGATTTATATGTTGGAATTTCTGTAAAACCACATGAGTTCTTTATTAGAAGAGGATTGGATATTTTCTATGAACTACCTATAAGATTTACTCAAGCGGCTCTGGGAGATGAGATAGAAGTACCTGTACTTGACGGAATGGAAAAATTAGAGATACCGAGCGGTACTCAGTCCGGCAAGATATTCAAATTAAAGGGCAAAGGAGTACCGAGTCCGAGATCTTCAGCTGTAGGGGATATCTATATTACTGCACAGGTAGTAACGCCTGAAAAACTGACTGAAAGACAGATTGAACTACTAAAAGAATTCGATGAAATTGAAGGGGTAGAAACCAAAGGAAAGAAAAAGAATTTCTTTGATAAGGTCAAAGATATTTTTGAATAGGAGTCATTATGAAATGGATTGAAGTCGTTCTTAAAACGCCAAGGGAAATAGAAGAGTTGTTAATTGATAAGCTTTATGATTATGAAATTGACGGCGTAAATGTAGAAGACGATAAATTAATTTTCGACATGTACGAAAGCGGAACCGGATGGGAACTCATNNCTGAACTTCACGAGTATATTGAGAGACTGGATGCAGATGTCAAGATTATTAGTGAAGAAATACTCGATAATATGGATTGGGCAAATGAATGGAAAAAGTATTTTAAAGTGCTTAAGCTTGGCGAGTCTATAGTAATCAAACCCTCATGGGAAGAATACGAAAAAAATGATGGAGAGATAGTGATTGACATAGATCCGGGGATGGCTTTCGGTACGGGAACCCATGCATCTACTGCAATGTGTCTTAAAATAATGGAAAGACAGAAAATAGACGGACTGGACATACTCGATATCGGTTCGGGATCGGGTATACTCTCAATTGCTGCAGCAAAATTAGGTGCGAAATCAGTTACGGCAATAGATATAGATACGGTATGTGTAAAAACGACTTTGGAAAATGCAGATCTAAATAATTGCTCGGATATAATTATAGCCAAAGAAGCAGATCTCACTGAAGGACTGGACGGTAAATACGACTATGCACTAATTAATATAATTGCAGAAGTGATAGTTAAGTTATTAGACTATCTTCATAGTAATCTTAAAACAGGTTCAAAACTAATCCTTTCAGGAATAATAGAAGAGAACACGGATATGGTCATAGATAAACTTAATTCCACAGGGTACAGGGTATTGGAGTTAAATCGTGATTCAGGTTGGACTGCGATTTTAGCGGAGTATATAAATGCATAGATCTTTTACTGATGATTTTATTAGGCTTAATGAAAAATTTAATATATATGGAGAGGACTATAATCATATCTGTAAATCCTTGAGGATGAAGATAGGAGAGTGCTTAGAAATGGTTGGTGAAAATGGTTGTTTTATATGTGAAATAGAAAATATTGAAACCGATCATTTAACAGTTCTGCCCATAGAAAAATGCAAGAAGAATAGTGAGTCAGAAATTGATATAGTACTGTATCAAGCTCTTGCTAAAGGTGAAAAGATGGATTGGATAATACAAAAAGCTGTAGAGCTTGGCGTAAGGGAAATTTATCCAATCAATACCCTAAGGACGATAGTAAAGCTCGATGACAAAAGAAAAGATAAACGAATACAGCGGTTTAATGCTATAGCTAAAGAAGCATCTAAACAGAGTAGAAGAGATGATATCCCGGTTGTTAATGATATCATCGATTTAAAAGACATAGACGAAGAGAGTCTCCTAGTAGCATATGAAAATGAAGAAAAGAATACACTGAAAAAATATTTAGAAGAAAATAAACCAAAACGTATCGGACTTGTAATCGGTCCTGAAGGCGGATTTGATCCTTCTGAAATTGAGTATCTATTAGATAAAAAAGCGGCAATAATTTCTCTTGGTCCAAGAATTTTAAGGACTGAAACTGCTGCTATAGTTCTGACTTCAATTATTCAGTATGAACTCGGAGATATGGGGGAATAAATTTGAAAGTCTCAATAATGACCTTGGGCTGTAAGGTAAATCAATACGAATCAGAAGCTATGGCTGAATTGTTTACTAACAGCGGATATGAAGTTGTAAATGATGAAATATCAGATATTTATATAATCAATACATGTACTGTTACGAATCTAAGTGACAGAAAATCAAGACAGTTTATCTCAAGAGCAAAGACAGAAAACCCGGAAGCAATTATTGCGGTGGTCGGATGTTATTCACAGATATCACCTGAGGATATCGAAAAAATAGGCGATATCGATATAATTCTAGGTACTACTGACAGATGTAGAATTGTAGAATTATGTGAACTTGCAATGAGGGATAAAGTTCAAATAAATTTAGTTAAAAAATTAGAGCCCGGCAAGGACTTCGAACCTCTTGAAATCACTGAGAACAGTGAAAAAACAAGATCCTATATTAAAGTTCAAGAAGGATGCAATCAGTTTTGTACCTACTGCATAATTCCATATGCAAGGGGACCTATAACTTCCAGGGATATGAATTCAGTTATCAGCGAAGCTAGCGTGCTTTCAGAAAATGGGTATAAGGAAGTGGTATTAACGGGTATACATGTAGCTTCCTACGGATTAGACCATGGAAAATCAGAAGCACTTATAGAGCTTATAGAAGAAGTTGATAAGATACCCGGTATTGAAAGAATTAGGATGAGCTCACTGGAACCAAATATTATAACTAGACCATTTATGGAGAGAATATCCAAGCTGGAAAAGTTTTGCGATCATTTCCATCTATCATTACAATCAGGTTCGGACAATGTCCTAAAGAGGATGAATAGAAAGTACAATTCTGAAGAATATACTAAAAAGATTGAACTTATTAGAGAGTATTATCCGGATGCCGGAATCACTACTGATATAATCGTGGGATTTCCGGGCGAATCCGATGAAGACTTTAAAGACAGTCTGAATATGGTTAATGATATTGGTTTTTCAAGGGTACATGCCTTTAGATACTCACCTAGAACGGGAACGCCTGCTGCAAAATTCAAAGATCAAATTCATGGAGAGATTAAAAAGGACAGATCTAACACCTTAATTGAATTGGCAGACAGGAAATCGGAAGAATTCTTAGATTCTTTAATCGGAAAGAAACTTAAAATCCTTTTTGAAACTAAAGCCGGAAATGTCGTAGAAGGCTATTCTACAAATTATGTCAAAGTCGGTGTCAGCTCCGGCGAAGATTTGGAAGGACAGATAAAAACTGTTATAATAGAGGAAAGAAGAGAGGATTTATTGCTTGGAAAGCTTTTGTAATTCATTCGCTCTGATGGATGGAGGTGAAATAATGGATTGTATTTTCTGTAGTATTGCAGATGGTAGCATACCTGCCGACAAGATTTATGAAGATGATAATATGGTGGTTTTTAAGGACTTAAATCCTCAAGCTCCAATTCATTTATTAGCAATTCCTAAAGCACATATAAGTTCAAATAATGAGGTTAATTCAGAGAATAGTTTTGTAATTGGCAAAATATTTGAAGTCATTGCTAAAATCGCTAAAGAACAGGGATTTTACGAAGATGGCTATAGAATAGTTAATAATTGTGGTGTGCATGGAGGTCAAACTGTGGGACACCTACACTATCATGTATTAGCCGGAAGAAATTTACAGTGGCCACCCGGTTAAATGACTTGCAACATTTAAATTATTAGGGTATAATATCTAGGTATTATACTTAGTAATACAAGCACTCTTGTACTACGAGGGGAGGGATATTTAATGACTGAGATTAAAGTTGGGGAAAATGAATCGCTAGAGAACGCCCTCAAAAGATTCAAAAGACAATGTGCACGCTCCGGAGTTCTCTCTGAGTATAGAAAAAGAGAACACTATGAGAAGCCAAGTATAAAAAGAAAGAAAAAATCTGAAGCTGCTAGAAGAAAAAAAAGAAAATTCTAGTTGTTATTGGCATGAAGATGGTACCATTGCAAATTATTTGCAATGGTATTTTTTTATTTGTTTTTATTTGTTAAGATTTCATAAAATTATTATATTTACTTAAATATAGGATATAATTAGGGTATAAATATTGTATAGGAGTAGTTTACTATACAAATTAGTTTACTTTATATTAATGTTCTATAAAACTCAATAATATATTTGGTAAACTGGTTTTATTGCAGGACTCTTGTATTCTGCTAACTTATGAATAAATGAAGGACTACAATAAGGCTTAACGAATAGAAAATCGAATACAAATATCCGGTTTAACAATAAAAACTGAGGAGGTGAGCAAGTGAAAAAGAGATATGGGATTATTATTATTGTTCTATTAATGTTAATAAGTTCAACAATAGGACTGGCAGATGCAGAATCTGTTTATTTAATACCGGTTAAGGGTAATATTAATGGTGTAACTCAGTCTATTGTAAATGATGGAATAAAAGAGGCTGAAACTTCAGGTGCATCTATGATCATATTTGATATAGACACCTATGGAGGATTTATCCACTCTGCCGAGAGAATCAAAAACGATATTATCAAGACCAGTCTTCCGACCGTCTCTTATGTAAATAATAAGGCAGAGTCGGCTGGTGTTCTAATTGCATTGGCATCTGAAAAACTAGTTATGAGTAAAACAGCTACCATCGGGTCGGCTGAAACAATTCCTAGAGATGAAAAAACTCTTTCGCTTTGGGTCAGTATTCTAAGAGATACTGCTCAATACAGAAACAGGGATGAACAAATAGTTGCTTCCATGGCGGATTCATCTATAGAGATAAAGGATGTAATTGAAAAGGGAAGACTGCTGAACTTGACGACGAAAGAAGCTGAAAAACTGGAATTCATTGATTATTCAGCAGAATCAGTGAATGAAATATTAAGTACAGAAAATAAAGCCAGTGCAGAGATTGTTGAACCTAAGATATCCGCTAAAAACAGAATTGCAGATATATTAACCAATCCAATAATCAACACACTCCTACTCATTATAGGTTTTGTAGGTGCAGTAGTTGAACTATTTATGCCGGGATTCGGTTTAGGTGGCGTTTTAAGCATCTTGGGCTTCGGTTTATTCTTTGCAGGTAATATAATTAGCGGAAATGCCGAATGGATGTCACTGGTTCTCTTTATACTTGGAGGAATACTGATATTTATAGAGATGCTCATACCGGGATTTGGACTTCCCGGAATTAGCGGAATCGTGTTATTGGTGATGGGACTTGTATCGGCTATGAAAGACATTACTCAAGGTTTATTGTCTCTGAGTATAGCGATAATTATAGCTGCAATAGTAGCGATAATAGTCGTTAAGAAGGGATTTGAAAGTCCGCTGATGAAGAAAATTGTACTCGGGAAAAACTTGGATACTGAGAGTGCAAAACCTGAAACTATCAACACCTTTGATATTATTGGCAAGGAAGGAAAGAGTATGACAATACTGCGTCCATCCGGGACAATAGACATCGATGGAGTTAGATATGACGCACTTACCGAAGGTGATTTTATACCTCAAGGTGTGGATATAAAAGTAATAAGAGTTATAGGAACAAAAATTTTTGTAAGGAGGGCTTAATATGCCAACGAATTTTATTCCAATTGTAGGAATTGCCTTTTTATTAATTGTATTTTTAATGATCTTTTTAACTATGGTACCTGTGGGACTTTGGATTACAGCGTTCTTCTCAGGAGTTAAGGTTAAAATCTCGACTTTGATAGGTATGAGACTTAGAAGAGTAGTTCCATCCAGAATAGTCAACCCACTTATTAAAGCAACTAAAGCGGGTTTAAGTCTTGATGCAGATACCTTGGAAGCTCATTACTTGGCGGGTGGTAATGTCAATACCGTTGTAGATGCCTTAATCGCTGCTCAAAGAGCAAATATCGAACTTGAATTTGAAAGAGCTGCCGCAATAGATCTTGCAGGTAGAAATGTATTGGAAGCTGTTCAGGTATCCGTCAATCCTAAGGTAATTGAAACACCTCAGATATCAGCCGTAGCTATGAATGGTATCGAAGTTATAGCAAAGGCTAAAGTTACTGTTAGAGCCAATATAGACAGATTAATCGGGGGTGCCGGTGAAGAGACAATAATTGCAAGGGTTGGAGAAGGTATTGTAACTACGGTAGGTAGTGCAAGAAGCCATACAGAAGTATTGGAAAATCCTGATTCCATCTCGCAAACAGTTTTAAGTAAAGGTCTTGACTCAGGTACTGCCTTTGAAATACTTTCAATCGATATTGCAGACGTTGACGTTGGAAGAAATATCGGAGCAAAACTACAAACTGATCAAGCTGAAGCTGACAAGAGAATTGCTCAAGCCAAAGCGGAAGAAAGACGTGCAATGGCTGTTGCGAAAGAACAAGAGATGCTTGCAGAAGTTAGAAGCATGAGGGCTAAGGTAGTTGAAGCTGAATCTCAAGTTCCATTGGCAATGGCAGAAGCTTTAAAAACAGGAAAATTAGGCGTTATGGATTATTATAATATGATGAATGTCAAAGCAGATACTGAAATGAGAGATTCTATTTCAAATTTGGGAGCAGATAAAGAAAGTAAGGACAGTGACTCTAAATAATGAGTTTCACCGAATAAAGGTGGTGAGAAAATGAGGTTTAACTTTTTTACAATCCTAATTATTTTTTCTGTTCTCAGACTGATTTTCGGGAATAAAAACAGATATAATCAGCAAAAGACCAAATCAGGCAATAAAAGTCAGAGTGATTCTATTGAAAAAGCAAAAAGAATTGCAAGCAATATGGGAGACCAATATGAAGAGATTTTTGGAAGTATTTTCGTGCAATCCAAAAAATCAGACAATCAAAAATCAGCTAAGAAAAAAGGTTATTGGGAAGATATTTTTAACCCGACTACCGCTACAAAACCTAAAAATAAAAAAGCTGAGAAAAAAGAAACGCACAAACATTCCGCAGAAGGTCAATCCCTGGAAGGCTACAGCATGCACATGCGTGGATATGACGAAGACGATATGGATCATAAAAGAAAAGCTGCTAAAGCATATCACTCTGAAAAAGTTGAGATTGGGGACGAACTATTAGTTCAGAACATTCAAGAAACTTCAGAACCCGCTGTAGGTTTGAACCTATTTGGATTTGCCGGAGGTGGTACCGGTAAAAGTGAAATAAGAAGGGCAATTGTCTACTCAGAGATCTTTGGTAAACCTAAAAGCATGAGGAGACATTGATTAATAGAAAAACGAAAGGACAGCGAATAGCTGTCCCTTTTGTGTTCTTCAAATGGTGAAAATATGGGATTTATGATATAATAATAGAATATGGAAAAATAAAGTATAATATTTTTTTAGATTGAAATTAAGGAGTGATCTTTATATATAAATTAGAAATACCGGTCGAAGATAGAGCGATTGTAAGGGAAATTTTTGGTAACCTGGATGAAAATGCAAAGATTATTGAATCCGAACTCAAGGTAAGGATATCTCAAGATGAAGCAGGGCTGATAATAACGGGCGATGAAGTTATGACTAAGGCTGCAGAGGATGTAATTAGGAGTTTAGAGAATATCTACTATTCTAAAGGCGAAATCGACGATCAATCTCTTAGATATACTTTAGAGATGGTAAAGAAAGGTAAATCCGCAGGTATAAAGAAAATACTGGAAGATATCGTATGTGTAACTTCCAATGGGAAACCCATAAAACCCAAAACACTGGGGCAGAAACAGTATCTGGATGCTATAGCTGAAAAAGACATCGTGTTCGGAATTGGACCTGCAGGTACCGGAAAGACTTATTTGGCAATGGCTAAGGCAGTAACAGCTTTTAGAAATAAAGAAGTAAATAGAATAATTTTGACCAGACCGGCTGTGGAAGCAGGCGAGACATTGGGATTTTTACCGGGAGATCTACAGGAAAAAATAGATCCCTATCTTAGACCATTATACGATGCATTATTTGATATCATGGGATATGAAAATTATTTAAAACTACTTGAAAAAGGTTTGATAGAAGTAGCACCACTGGCATATATGAGAGGCCGAACGCTTGACAGTGCTTATGTAATTTTAGATGAAGCACAAAATACTACAAATGAGCAAATGAAGATGTTTTTAACCAGACTAGGTTATGGCTCTAAAGCAATTATAACCGGAGATATTACGCAGATAGACCTACCGCATGGTAGAAAATCAGGCTTGGTAACTGTACAGAGGATACTCTCCAAAGTAGATGATATTGCATTTATCAACCTTACCAGAAATGATATTGTAAGGCATCCATTAGTACAAAAGATTATCGATGCCTATGAAATGTATGAGAAGAGGAAATAATGGAGATATATATAGATTCTAGAGTTGCTGAATTCAGTCCCGATAGTGAATTGGAAGATATGATAAATAGTGCTGTTCAAGAATCGCTAAAAGAGGATAATCTAAGCGGTGATTTTGAAATCTCGATTTCTTTTGTTGAAGAAGACGAAATCAAAGAGTTAAATGCAGATTATAGAGGTATAGATTCAGTAACAGATGTACTGTCCTTTCCGTTAATTGAAGATCCTTCTATTGAAGACGGACTTCTTGGCGATATTGTAATTTGCTATAAAAGGGCTATTGAACAATCGATAGAATACGGACATAGTTCCAAAAGGGAGATAATCTACTTGGTTGTCCACTCCATGTTCCACTTACTCGGCTACGATCATATGGTTGACGAAGATAAAAGAGAGATGAGAAGTAAAGAAAAAAGTGTCTTGAAAAGACTTGGAGTTTGATATGAATGATGATAAGGAAAAAAAAGGTAAATTAATAAGTGGATTTAATTTTGCTATTGATGGACTTATTTATTCGGTAACTAAAGAATACAATATGAAGTTTCATCTTGTTACGGCAATAGTTGTTTTGATAATAACGATGTTCTTTAATGTATCTAAGATAGAACTGGCACTTTTAGCTTTAACTATTACTCTGGTATTTGTAACTGAGCTAATCAATACAGCTGTAGAAAGATGTGTGGACTTGGCAACGTCAGAATATAGTCCAATTGCAAAGATAGCAAAAGATGTTGCTGCAGGAGCAGTTCTGGTATCTGCTATCAATGCGGTTTTTATGGGATATCTGATATTTTTTGACAAATTTATCCACTTTTCGCAAAATGTATTTTTAAGAATTAGAAGATCAACGACATATATGACTTTTATAATTATCGTATTGGTCCTACTCATAACAGTGCTTTTAAAGAGTAAGTTTTACAAAGGTAGAGGCACCCATGTGCAAGGAGGAGCAGTAAGCGGACATGCGGCATTGTCGTTTGCTATTGCTACAATTATCGGTTTTATGACAAATAGTGGAATAATAGTCATTTTGGGATATCTTTTAGCATTCTTGGTTGCAGAATCCAGGGTAGAAGGAAAGATACATCAAACGAGTGAAGTTATAATGGGAGCGGTGCTCGGCATAGCAGTAACCGTTTTGGTTTTTAAATTAATGATGTAAAGGACTTAAAGGGGGAAATAAATGAGTTTCAAATCGGGATTTGTTACTGTAATAGGTAGACCAAATGTTGGTAAATCAACACTACTTAATCGAATTATTGGCGAAAAAATATCTATAATCTCGGATAAACCACAAACGACGAGAAATAAGATACAAATGATCTATACTGATGAGGAGTCACAAATAATCTTTCTGGATACACCCGGCATTCAAATGCCAAAAAATGTGCTCGGAGAGTATATGTTAAAAGTTTCAAAATCTACACTGGAAGATGTAGACGTAATAACCATGTTGGTTGAAGTTGGAGAGGCTTTTGGAAAGCTGGATTCATATGTAATCAATGAAATAAGAGACATCGATACTCCTAAAATTCTCTTAATTAATAAAATTGACTTGGAAACTGAAGAGAACTTAGCACTGCTTATCGACAAGTATAATAAAACCGATATATTCGATGAAATTATTCCGATTTCTGCACTCAATTCAGAAAATTTGGACAGGTATTTAGAAATACTCAAAGAAAAACTACCTGAAGGACCTATGTACTACCCTGATGATATGATTACAGATCAACCGGAAAGAGCAATTATACAAGAACTTATTAGAGAAAAAATACTACTCAATATGCAAGAAGAGATCCCGCATGGAATTGCAGTCGAAGTCCTATCTGTATCACAAAGAGAGGGTAGAAACTTAATAGATGTAGAAGCAAATATACATGTGGAAAAAAAGTCCCATAAACCCATGGTGATAGGCAAGGGCGGAAGTATGATTCAGAAAATCGGATCCGAGGCAAGGATAGATGTAGAAAGACTGATGGACACAAAAGTCAATCTTCAGCTTTGGGTAAAAATTACAAAAGACTGGAGAAGCAAGGAAGATAGGGTCAAGGGTTTTGGTTACAAATAATTTGAATGATATCCATGGCATTGTTATAAATGAACTCAAATACAAAAATACATCCAAAATAATAACTGTATTTACACATGAATTGGGTTTGATAAAGATAATGTGTCAAGGCGCTTATAGAAAGAACAGTCCTCTATCGGCGATAACAAATAAATACGGGTATTCAACTTATAATCTGAATAAAGGGAAGAGCTTTTACTATATAGTTGATGGCATCCCTAATAGCAATAATTTCTTTTTAACAAAATCATTGGAACTTCTAACGGTCTCTGCATTGATAACGGAATTACTCGAGGCGACAATGCCGGTTGAACAGCCGGAACCAGACATTTACAGATTACTGGAAGAGTTTTTAAGGATATTAAAACAGGACAATGACTCTTTAAGACCTGCACTTATTGCATTCTTTATGAAGTATTCATCCTTTATGGGATTTAGACCAAATCTTAATGGATGTATTAAATGCGGAAATAAAAATTCGGAATTGTATACTATTGCATCATCATCCGGTGGGGCTACCTGCAGTATATGTGGAGTATTAAATAAATATAATTCAGTTACTAGAGAAGAGTTGATTTATCTAGGTAGACTACTTTATCTTCCGATGAAAGATAATACCGGGTTAAATCAGAACGGTAATAAAATAGATTATAGAAAACTTACGAGGATTAGCCTCGAATACTTAATGACAAACATGGATATACAAAAATTAAATATAGTGAAATGGTTAGATAAATCAAAAATTATTTAATATAAACTCTCAATCAACATCAGTGATTTTAAGTCTTATATTGAATAAAAATCGTTAATTTGATAAAATAATAGCGATAATTAGGGGGAGTATATATGTATTTTCAAGACATGATGATTAACTTATTAAAATACTGGGGAGATAAAGGATGTATAATCTTGGAACCTTATGATGTAGAAAAAGGTGCAGGTACTATGAGTCCACATACATTCCTCAGAGCAATAGGTCCGGAACCGTGGAATACGGTCTATGTAGAACCTTCCAGAAGACCTGCTGACGGTAGATACGGAGAAAATCCAAACAGATTATATCAACACCATCAGCTTCAAGTAATCTTGAAACCTTCACCGGAAGACATACAGGACTTATATTTACATTCGTTGGAAGTTATAGGAATAGACCCAAGTATTCATGATATAAGATTTGTTGAAGACAACTGGGAAGCTCCAACTCTTGGTGCATGGGGACTAGGTTGGGAAGTTTGGCTTGATGGTATGGAAATTACGCAATTTACTTATTTCCAACAAGTCGGCGGAATAAACTGCGATCCCGAATCGGGAGAACTTACCTACGGACTTGAAAGAATAGCGATGTACCTTCAGGATGTCGACAATGTCTACGATATAAAATGGAATAGTCAGTTTACCTACGGAGATATATTTAAGCAACCTGAATACGAACACTCTGTATATAGTTTTGATACTGCAGATATAGAAGTATTAAAGAATTTATTCAATATTTACGAGAAAGAAGCTGAAGTGAATATAGAGGAAAACTTGATATATCCCGCATATGACTATGTTCTAAAGTGTTCTCATACATTTAATGTGCTAGATGCCAGAGGTGCGATTGGGGTATCTGAAAGAGCGCATTATATTCAAAGAGTAAGGAATTTAGCGAGACTGGTAGCTGTACAGTATTATGATAAAAGAGAACAAATGGGATTCCCAATGTTAAAAAAGGAGGCAGAAGAAAATGAAAGATAATTTTTTATTGGAAATCGGAGTAGAAGAAATGCCTGCCGCTTATGTTGAATCCACAAAAAAACAGCTTAAGTCAGCATTTGAAAAATTATTAAATGAAAATAAAGTCGTTTTTGACAGCATTGAGGTGGAATCTACACCTAGAAGATTTGCTACATTTGTAAGGGGAATTGTTCAAGAAACAGACGAAACAAGCCATAAAGTTAAAGGTCCGTCAAAAAAGATAGCATATGATGAAAGCGGAAAACCTACGAAAGCATTATTGGGATTCTTAAGAGGTCAAGGTAAAGAAGAAAGTGATGTAACTCTTGATTTAGTTGGTAATGAAGAATATGTTTTTATAGAAAAAAAAGTTGAACAAAAAGCAGTATCAGAGTTAATAAAAGAAGAAGTAGCCAATATAATAAAATCAATCGTCTTTCCAAAGACTATGAGATGGGGAGGCAAAAACTTTAGATTTGCCAGACCGATTAGATGGATATTATCTTTATATAATGACGAAGTACTTCCTTTTGAGTTTGAAGGAATTCCTGTGAGCAATATCACCAGAGGTCATAGAAATCTGGGTGGTGAAGTTTTAGTAGATAAAATCGAAAATTATGAAAATCTATTAAAAGAAAACGGAGTAATTCTAAAGCAAGCAGATAGAAGAACGATTATACTACACCAGTCAAATAAATTGGCAAAAGAAAAGGGTGGTAATCTCTTCGAAGATGAAAATCTATTTAAAGAGGTAATAAATATAACTGAATTTCCAACACCTCTACTTGGAAATATTCAAGCAGAATACTTATCACTACCAAAAGAAGTAATAATAACTCCGATGAAAGATCATCAGAGATTTTTCCCAATAGTTGACGATAAAGGGAATCTCCTGCCATATTTCATAACGGTAAGGAATGGTGGGGACAAGGGCATAGATGAAGTAAGAAAGGGAAATGAAAAAGTTCTTGCTCCTAGACTTGCAGATGCAAAGTTCTTCTATGAAGAAGATACGAAAAAATCCCTTGAAGAGTATCTTGAGGTGCTAAAAACAGCTACTTTCCATGAAAAACTTGGAACCATATATGATAAATCCAGAAGATTGGTCAGATTATCCAAATTATTGGGTGAACAATTAGCTGTAGGTGAAGAAACTATTAAAAATACCGAAAGAGCTGCACTTCTTTCTAAATGTGACTTAGTAACTAAACTCGTAATAGAATTCACAGAGCTGCAAGGAGTCATGGGAATGATATATGCGAGCAAATCCGGTGAGAATTCGATAGTTTCAACTGCTATAATGGAACAATACCTACCTAAATTTGCCGGAGATAAATTACCTAAGAGTACTGCAGGTAAGATATTAAGTATAGTTGACAAGGTTGATACCATTGTGGGTATGTATGCTGTAGGTATAAGAGTTACAGGTTCTCAAGACCCGTTTGCACTGAGACGTGCTGCTCTTGGAATAATAAATATAATAATTGAAAATAAACTGGACTTTGACTTTGAAGATATAATAAGAAATTCTCTTTACACTTATCTAGAAGATCAAGGATTGGTATTCGATTATGAGACAGTCAAAAAAGAGATTATTGATTTTATAAAACAGAGGATGAGAGTCAAGTTTATAGATGAAGGAAATAGATATGATGTTGTAGATTCATGTTTTGAAGTAGACATATCCAATATTTATCATACCTCAGAAAGAGTCAAAGCTGTCAATGAATGGATTGAGAAAAAAGATCCTGAGGTTATTATAACCTTAACAAGACTTGAGAATATAGCAAAGGGACATGAAGTTTTTGATATAGATACAGATATGCTTCTAGACCCACCGGAAATAGAGCTATATAATAATCTATCCATAGTAACCGAGATTGAAGAACTGATAGATAAAAAAGACTATGATCTTGCTCTGGATAAATTTGATTCTATTACAGATTCGATAAACTCATTCTTAGATAATATTATGGTAATGGTAGATGATAAGAATATTAGAAACAATAGATTGGCAATCCTAGGCAGAATATATTCAGTGGTAACAAGACTGTTTATACCTAGCGTAATTGTTAAAGAAAAATAATGTACTATATCTTAAGGGAGGTAAAATATGGAACATTGGAATATTAGAGTGATATCCGACTCCCTGGGAGAAACGGGTGAGCACGTAGTTCATGCACTTATGAAGCAGTTCCCAAAGAAGAGGTATCATGTTGTGAGATATCCCAATATAGTAAGCAAAGAACAAGTAGATGATATCTTTGTTTTCTTGAAAAAGGGAGAAATAGTAATCTCAACTATCGTACTTGAAGATTTAAGAAACTATTTAATACAAAAAGGCAATGATGAAGGTATAAATGTTTTTGATATACTGGGTGGACCGATAAAGCAATTTGAACAAGTTTTTGGAGAACAAGCTACACAAAGACCTGGCGGTATACGTGAACTCGATGATAGCTACTTTAACAAAATAGCTGCAATTGAATTTACAGTTAAATATGACGATGGAAGAGATCCTAGGGGAATTATGATGGCTGATGTCATCTTGATTGGTGTTTCCAGAACTTCCAAGACACCTACTTCTATGTTTTTGGCAAATAAAGGATACAAAGTAGTTAATGTACCCATGGTGCCGGAAATAGAAGCGCCAAAAGAGTTGTTTGAGGCAGATCCAAAAAGAATTATTGGACTCATAATAGATCCTGACAAACTAAACGAAATCAGGATTGAAAGACTCAAAGCATTGGGATTAGACAGCACTGCAAATTACGCAAATGACGAGAGGATAAGAGAAGAACTCGATTATGCATTAAAAGTAATGGATAAGATAGGCTGTAGTATAATCGATGTTTCCAATAGTACAATTGAAGGAACAGCCGGAAAAGTTGTTGAGATATTAGAAGATCATTTTCCTGAAGGAATCAAAAAGATATAATGAAAGGTGCGGCTATTTATGCCGCACCACTTCAAATCTTTCCAGGCTATAATTTTCTGTCGGGTGTATCCCGGCTTTTTTTAATGCTATATCAACCTGTTCTTCAGCACTGTCGATTCCTTCCAAATTAGGTAGAAGCAGACCTCTCCTATGTCCCTTATTTACAATTACACCATACTTGTTAGGATCAAGCTCAGCTAGGGATTCTATATCTTCAGCAGGCATTAATACATCTACCGATACACTGAGATATGGAAGTTCACCTGTATTAACGGCATAAAATCGTGGATCCCTGGAACAAGATGAGATAGCGTTCTGTATGATTTCCATAGCAATATTTTCTTGGGTTGGACTTATAGTCCCTATACAACCTCTTAAATCACCATCCTTATAGATGGTTACAAAAACTCCGGCACGATCATCCAGCATCTCAGTAGGTAGGTCATTCGGAAGTTTTAAGACCGTACCATTTCTTACATAGTTTTCAATAGTTTCCTTGGCAAGTTTTACATAAGGATCCATAGTATATTCAACCTCACCATTTAGATTAAATTCGGCAACTGCATAGCCCACTCCAAAGGGACCCTCATAGGATAGTAAATTCGAATTATAATCAAGTCCCCTTAACACACCTTCAAGAATTACAAGTGAATTATATCCGCATTGATGTGCATTTTCAACGAAATCTTCATCATAATTAAGTATGGAGGATAAATTGGATTCTGTAATTGCTTTTACAATTCTATTGTCAAAATCCGGACCTTCCGGTGTAAAGCTATAGGGACCACGATTAATTAGTGAATGAGATAAATCCCCGCTTGCTATTAATACCGTTTTTTCACCTAAAACCTCTACTTCATTTCTGATAACCGATCCGAATTTAACTAGGTCCTTTCGATCTATCAATCCATAGTTTAGAGGAATTAGTTTAAAATCGTCGTATTCACTTGTGATAAAGCTTAAAGGAACCATGATTCCATGATCTAATTTAAAATCATAACCATAATTGTCCTCATCTATAAAAACGCTAGGTATGCCCATTTCTTCGGCAGCCATGTATATATTTGTGGCTAATTTGACATTATTTAAAAAGGAAAAAACAATACCGGGATGACCGAAGTTTCTAAAATCTCCTGTCATTTCTTTGTTCGATATAACTGTAACAGCATCTCTGAAAAGAGGAGCATGTGGAGAAATAATAATAATATTGTCCGGTTTAAGCTCTGCAATTTGTTTGGATATTATATTCATAGCATCTATGGTATTGCGACAGGTTTCAGAATCACTTCCGCCAATAGACTTCATTATAATCGGTGGATGCGGGACTAAATAAGCTTTCAACAAATTCATATAAACACTCCTTTGTAATTGTTATATTGATTGGAATCAAAATGCTTAATTTTCTATCTCTATCAAATGTTTAAGAAAGTTTCTATTTATACATTGCCAAGATAGACATGCTCCAGTTTTTGCTTTGCAATTCCATAAGCTCTATAGAGATCTTTCATATCAGTTGGTGGGTCGACTCTTTTATAGGCAGGAAAGTATCTGGACAGATGAAGAGGAATTGATGGGTTTATTCCAGCTACCATATCGACAAGACCGTTAATATCTTCCTCAGATGTGTTAAGTCCCGAGATTAAAAGAGTAGTTATCTCAACATGTATGCCAAGTGAATTAGCAAGAGAAATCGTATTGATTACAGGTTCCGGACTAGCTGCACATATATTTTTATAGTCAATTGGTTTAAAGAATTTAAAATCTACATTCATAGCATCGATATAAGGGGCTAACTCCTTAAAAGGGACTTCATTTATATATCCATTAGTTACCAATACATTAATAAGCTTATAGTCCTTTATAAGCTTAGCAGTTTCCAGAACATATTCATGCCAAATAGTCGGTTCATTGTAAGTGTATGCAAGGCCCACGGTCCTGTCTCTTAATACCATTTCCAATATTGACATTGAAGGCGTGGAAGCAACTTCGCTATTGAAATTTACTAATTGGTAATTCTGGCAAAAATCGCATACGAGATTACAGCCATATGTACCGATTGAACTTATCATACTATCGGGCATGAAGTTTGACAATGGCTTCTTTTCAATTGGATCAATGGCATATGATACAACTTTTTCATAATTTAAAGTATATAGAATTCCATCAATATTTTTACGCACTTTACACTTTCCTAAATCATCTGGAGCTATCACACAATAATGCGGACATAGTTCACAATTTAAGTAATTATTTTTAAGTTCTTTCCAGTGGGACGCTACTTTCATTACTAAACCTCCTTTGCAAATTTATACAAAAATATATTATTAATTTTTAAAAACACATAATGTTTGGTATAATAAATAAGCTTGCCTATTATTTTATATATACCCATTTAAGCATAAACAATTTAATTTGAGAATTCTTATACAAAAATATGTAGAAAATTCTTAAAACTGGGTATATGTAAATCGGAGGGTATATCATGAATATCAGAGAGAGTTTATTAATAAGAGAGAATATGTATCTGTCGGAGTATGCAACTAAAGCCTCGGAAACAAAGGGAAGAGCAAGACCCGAAACGGAGTGTGAAATACGTACATGTTTTCAAAGAGATCGAGATAGAATACTTCATTCAAAAGCATTTAGGCGACTGAAACACAAGACTCAGGTTTTTATTTCACCTGATGGTGATCATTATAGAACCAGATTGACTCACACCCTTGAAGTCGCTCAAATTGCAAGAACTCTTGCAAAGGCCCTTAATCTCAACGAAGATTTAGTTGAAGCAATTGCACTCGGACATGATCTCGGACATACGCCATTTGGACATATTGGAGAAGATGTACTAAATGGGTTAAACCCAAAAGGATTTAGACATTACGAACAATCTATAAAGGTTGTGGATGTCTTGGAATCAGGACCCAATAGAACAGGTCTTAATTTAACATATGAAGTCAGAGATGGAATAATTAATCATACAGGTGATAATAAGGCTTCGACTTTAGAAGGCAAACTAATCAAGTTTTCAGATAGAATTGCTTATATAAATCATGATATTGACGATGCGATAAGAGCCGGTATAATATGTGAATCGGACTTACCACATGATGCAATTTCTATCTTGGGAAATTCTCATGGAGAAAGAATAAATACCATGGTGTTTGATTTGGTAGATAATAGCTTTGATAAAAACATCGTCGCTATGAGTGATTCCGTTTTTAATGCCACTATGAAACTTAGACAATTTATGTTTGAGAAAGTATACTATAATAATATAGTAAAAAAAGATGCTGAAAAAGCGGAGTATATCATATCTGAGATTTACAATTATTATAAAAGAGATTTGAGTAGATTACCAGAAACACATTTACAGATATACAAAAATTCAAACTATGAACCTGAATCGGATGACGAAATAGTATCCGATTATATTGCAGGAATGACTGATAAATACGTGTTGTATATATTTAATGAATTGTTTATTCCAAAGTCATGGGATATGAGAAATTAATTTAATTATCTTTTGGAAAAGAGGATAAGATGTTTTTTGAAGATGACACAGTAAAAAAAATTAAAGAAAATGCAAATATTGTAAATATTATTGGTGAATATGTAGAATTAAAAAGAACGGGTAAAAATTTCAAGGGTCTATGTCCTTTTCATAGGGAAAAAACGCCATCTTTTGTCGTTTCTGAAGAGAGACAATTCTACAAATGTTTTGGTTGTGGAGAGTCCGGTGATGTACTGACCTTCATAATGAAAAGAAATAATATGAGTTTTGCCGAAGCGGTAGAGTATCTTGCCGATAAATTGGGTATAACTATAGATAATACTATGGAGAGAAGAAGAGAGAAGATTGACTCTGAAAAGTATTATAGAATCAATGAAGAAGTTAGAAAGTTTTACTTTGAAATGTTGATAACAAATAAATTTGCAAGGGATTATTTGCGGAAGAGAGGTATTGAAGACAAGTATATCAACAAATTTTTTCTCGGATATGCCCCTGATTCCTGGGATATGTTATATACTCACATGATGAGACTTCGTTATAATCCAAAGGATCTGGAACATCTGGGATTGATAGGTATCTCGAAAAACGGGAACTATTTTGATAAGTTCAGAAACAGATTGATGTTTCCAATAATCGATATTAGGAAGAGAATAATCGGATTTGGTGGAAGAGCACTAGGGGAAGATTATGCGAAATATATAAATTCACCTGAAAGTACGATATATCATAAAGGTCAGCATCTATATGCATTGAATGAAATTCACAATTCTAATTACAGAGATAAGATCGTATTGGTTGAAGGGTATATGGACGTAATAGGACTACATCAAAAAGGCATCGATTATTCGGTTGCGAACCTAGGTACTGCCTTAACAGAGAGTCAGGCTAAACTCTGTGCAAGATACGGCAAAAGTGTTTATCTATGCTATGATTCAGATCAAGCCGGACTACAGGCTACTGAAAGAGCTATTGAGATATTTAAGAATCTCAATATCTATCCCGGAATCATAAAGCTTGATGATGGCTATGATCCTGATGATTATGTTAAACAGTTCGGAAAAGAAGCATTTGAAGCTAAGATTAAAAATGCTATGAATCCGATTGACTTCCAGACGGATTTAATTATCAGTAAATACGATACAAATGATCCTGTTTCATTGGGGAATCTGATAGTTGAATTAGGACAATACTTAAAAAATATTCAAAGTGAGGTTGTAAGAGACGAATATATCAACAAGATTGCTTCAAAATTGGAGATTAACCCTAGTTCATTTCGAAAAGATATTGCTAAAGTGGAACTAGACAGACCCAGATTTATTAAGACAGAGGATAAAGACAAGGTAAAACCCGTTTTACCGGTATTACTGGTAGAATGCATTACTTTCGCAGCTGCCGATAAAAGATACTATGACGAATTGGAATACTATTTAAATTTATTAGAGAAGTATGGGTTAAGTGAAGTTACTGACTATATTAATGCTCAATATAAATTGGGGAAAGATAATGTCTCGATTGAAGAGATGATAAACTCACTACCTCAGAAATTATTTACAAAGCAGCTGATTAAAGACCTTAGCAAAGATGATGTGCCTGAATTTGAAGCAGGTGGTTCAAAGATCTTATTTGAACTTATTAAGAGATTGGAATATAATAGACTATTAGGGTTAAGAGAAGATATAAAAAGAGATATCAGCATGATATTGGCTCTTGATGCTGATGATATGGATACTGAAATCAAGAAAAAATTAATATTATTGATGGATAGATTAAAAGAAGTAGAAGTTGAGTTGAAAACCGGAAGGTAAGTTTAATTAGGGGGGATGACTTTTGACTGATAATTTAAATATCGAGAACTATGATGAGATTAAAAATCAAATTATAGAGGATTTAGTTAAAATTGGTAACGATAATAATGATATCGTAACCGTCTCACAATTTGAAGCCCAAGAGTATATCGTAGATTTAAGTGAAGATGACATTGAAGATATTAAACAAAAATTAACTTTAATGGGAATAGAAATAGAAGAAGAGGATGAGATAGAAAGAGAAAAAATCGACATCGATGATGACGATTTGGATCTTGATGATGAAGATGATGACGAAGAAGATGATGAAGAGATAGTCAAAAACTCAGAAAAAGAACCTCTTTTAGAAAATGCTACAAATTTAGCTAGTGTAAATGTAGACGACCCTGTGAAAATGTATTTGAAAGAAATCGGTAAAATTCCACTCCTAACCGGTGAAGAAGAAGTAGAGCTTGCAAAGAGAATGGAAGCAGGCGATGTACGTGCAAAACGAAGACTGGCTGAGACAAATCTTAGACTTGTAGTCAGCATTGCTAAAAGATATGTCGGTAGAGGAATGCAGTTCTTAGACCTTATCCAAGAAGGAAATATGGGACTTATGAAAGCAGTCGATAAATTTGACTACACTAGAGGCTTTAAGTTCAGTACCTATGCTACATGGTGGATAAGACAAGCCATTACAAGAGCAATTGCAGACCAAGCCAGGACGATTAGAATCCCGGTTCATATGGTTGAGACTATAAATAAACTGGTTAGAGTTCAAAGACAATTAATACAGGAACTTGGAAGAGATCCAAGTAATGAAGAAATAGCTGAAGAGATGGGAATAGAAGTCAGTCGAGTTAGAGAAGTAAGAAAAATAGCTCAGGAACCGGTATCGCTTGAAACACCGATAGGCGAAGAAGAGGATAGTCATCTTGGAGACTTTATAGAAGATGAAACAGCGATAGCACCTGATGAAGCCGCTAATTATACTATGCTTAGAGAACAATTAGCTGAAATTCTTATGACACTTACCGAAAGAGAGAGAAAGGTATTGGAATTAAGATTCGGGCTGATAGATGGTACACCGAGAACGCTCGAAGAAGTCGGAAAAGAGTTTAATGTTACCAGAGAGAGAATCAGACAGATTGAGGCCAAAGCTCTACGTAAACTAAAACATCCTAGCAGAAGTCAGAAGTTAAAGGATTTTCTTGAATGATTGAATTAAATGCATCTAAGAGGATTAAAGAGATACTAAAGATGATTCCGCCTTGTAAAAAAGTCGCAGATATTGGAACTGATCATGGCATACTGCCGATTTTACTTTCTGAATCAGGTAGATGTGAAGAGATTATAGCGACCGATATCAGCCGCGAATCACTTGACAAATTAGTAAAAAAACTCGAAGAGAATCCCGAACTTAATAATATTAGTACCATTGTATCAGATGGACTTTCAAAAATCACAGAGCCATATCCGGATGTCGTAGTGATTTCCGGTATGGGCTCCAGATTGATTATAAAAATCCTAGAAGAGGCTAGTGATAAAGCTAAACAGATAAAAACCTTCATCTTTCAACCTAATACTACGGTTGACGAGTTGAGGGTTTATTTACATGATAATGGATATAAAATCATAAATGAAGCTCTTGTATACGAAAACAATAGATTTTACAATATTTTAGCCACTGAAAGAAACAATGAAGTATACAATTCTAAATCTCATTATAAATACGGCAAATTACTCCTTGAAAATAGAAATGAGAACTTGAGGAAGCATCTACTGGACGAAAAAAACAGGTTCGAGAAACTGTTTAAAGAACTTCAAACAATGAAAAATAAATCTCAAGTAAGAATAGATGAAATAGTTGAAGAGCTTGAAATAATAGCGGAGGCATTAAATTATTATGAAATTATATAAAATAATCGAATTAATGGAAAACTGGGCACCTCTTCATCTTCAAGAAGAGTGGGACAGTTCAGGTTTACAGATAGGTGATAGAAATGATGAGATTAACGGAATACTTATCGCTCTTGATTGTGAGAGTGCGGTTGTAAAAAAGGCTTCCGACTTAGGTTATAATCTAATAATCAATCATCATCCTCTTATATTTAGACCTATTCCGAACATAGATTTTTCCACCATGCTGCCAAGGACGATTAAAGAGGTTATAATGTCAGGTATTAATGTATATGCAGCCCATACCAACCTGGACATGGCACCCGGAGGAGTAAATGATGCCTATGCTGAAGCCATTGGATACGATCTTCCTTATATTTTGGACGATAAAGGAGATGGCATTGGAATGGGAAGATTTGGAGAAATAGAAGCAATTAGAGCGGGAGAACTTGCAAAACGTGTAAAAGAAAGACTTGGCATCAACTTTGCCATACTCTACCAAAATCCTGATAAAATCATAAATTCCATAGCAGTGGTCGGCGGCGGAGGAAGTTTTATGATAGACAGGTGCAGAGAAATTGGAGTTGATGCACTAATTACGAGTGATATCAAGTACCATGAATATAGATATGCGCTTGATATGGGATTAACCTTAATCGACGTGGGTCATTATAATTCAGAATACCCCGTAGTCCAAAAGATAAAAGACTATTTGGAAACTGCTTTGGAAAATAAAATCCCCATTGAAATATATCATGAACCGGATCAAAGACATGTTTTTTAATAGAATTGATACAGTAAAGCCTATGTGATAAAATAAAGGTAACAGATTGTATCCATAACTCAAGTGAGTATATTAGATAATCGCGTATATACGAGGAAAGTCCGTGCACCATAGAGCGAGGATGCTGGATAACGTCCAGTGGGGGCGACCCTAAGGATAGTGCAACAGAGAGATACCGCCCGGTCTATAATAGTGAAATTAAAAACACAATTATAAAATTTTGATTTCAGTATTATAGGCCGGGTAAGGGTGGAAAGGTGAGGTAAGAGCTCACCGGCGCACTGGCGACTTTGCGGCCATGTAAACCCCATCCGGTGCAAAATCAAAAGCGGATCGTAAAAGCAGGCTGCTCGTCTGTGATCCTAAAGGTAGATTGCTTGAGCTTACTGGTAACTTTAAGCCTAGATAGATGATTATCCTAGACAGAACACGGCTTATAGATATACTCATTTGAGTTATGGATACAAAATATATGTAGCGGAGGTTGAGATGGAAACCGGATATGTACAGATTTATACTGGAAATGGTAAAGGCAAAACCACTGCAGCATTGGGTTTATCACTTAGAGCAATATGTGCAGGTAAAAAAGTCTATATCGGACAGTTTATCAAAGGAATGGACTATGCGGAACTAAAAGCTATGGATTATTTACCGGGACTGGTTATTAAACAGTATGGTAGAGACTGTTTTATTAAAAACAAACCCACTAAAGAAGATATTGAAATGGCTGAAGCAGGTTTAAGAGAAATAAAGCAAATTATAGATTCCGAGGAATATGATNNTAATCGGGGATTTTTTTACATCGGTTTAACGAAGGTCTTAATAAACCATATTACCGTTGGTTGATATATTATATCGACTAGGAAGGCCCCAACTATAGGAACAATCATCATAGCTTTTCTACTCATACCGTATTTTTCATTTATTGCAGTCATATTTACGATGGCTGATGGAGTTGCACCAAGTCCATGACCACATAGACCAGCACACATTACTGCAGCATCGTAGTTTTTACCTAAGATTCTAAAGACTATAAAGTAAGCAACTAGTGACAAGAATAAAACCTGAGCAATTACAACTATAAGTACTCCTCCAAGTAAACCTGCAAGATCCCATAGCTTTAAAGTCATTAGAGCAAGTGATAAGTACATACTTAACATAACAGTTCCAATGCCGTCTACAAGTGGGAAATCAAATTTGTAGAAGCTGAATTTCTCGTTTAGGTTTCTTAGGATTACCGCTACAAACATCGCACCAACATATGTAGGGAAGTCCATATTAATAAGTTTTCCAATCCAACCGGAAATCACTGTACCAACAGCCATACATACGAATATTGCCACGACATTTTTGATAATATCAAGTGAAGTCAATCCCGATGTAGTACCGACATTAATTTCGGTTACTGATTCATCAAAAGTTTCGCTTTCATCAGGGGTTAAATTGTACTTTTCTACTAATCTTCTTCCTAGTGGACCACCGATTAGCACTGCAGAAATTAATCCAAATGTAGCCGCTGCGGCACCTACTAGCGGTGCACTTGCATAACCCAAATCAGCAAATGTGTTTCCATAGGAAAGTGCAGCCCCATGTCCACCAATCATAGAGATTGAGCTGGCAAGTAATGCGTATGGCGCTTCGAGTCCGATAGCTTTTGAAATCACTATACCAATAGTATTTTGGAAAATAGAAATAATACCACATGTAAGCCAGTAGATTCCGAGTAAGATTCCACCTTTTTTAAGCAGTGATAAACTAGCCCCTAATCCTACGGTAGTAAAAAATGCCAACATAAAGGTACTTTGGAAAATGTTTTCAAAGTTTACAGCGAAACTACCGGTTTTGTGACCAATGAATGTGATGAACATAAAGATAAATCCACCAACAACCGGAGCAGGAATACAATACTTTTCCAGTGCCTTTACCTTGTTTCTTACAGCGTAACCTATCAACAATAATACACCTGCAAAAGCAAGAGTCATAGTTGAGTTCACGTTTACGGTAAGAATGTTTTCAATTGTTTCAAATGACATAAATACCCTCCTTTGATTTGAATTTTGAGTATAAAATTTAACTCAATAATTCTGTTAATATAATAATATCTCATTTATATAACTAGGTCAATCATAATTATGATTAAAAAACAAATAAATATCCCGAAAAGTACTTAACAAAAAGTAAAAAAACTGATATAATTTTAATATCGGTAAATATGCAGTAAAAGTCAATTAGTAAGAAAAAACAATATGGAGGTTTTTCAATGAAAGTATTAATGGCAGAAGTAAACTTTAGTGAAGGAACAAATATGGATGTTGTAAATGCTGTAAAAGAAGCACTAACATCAGTTGAAGGAATCGATGTTCTAGATACAAATAGTGACAAGGATCATAATAGATCAGTATTCACTTATAAAGGAGAACCTGAAGCAGTTCTTGAGGCAACAAAGAGATTATCTAAAAAAGCAATAGAACTGATAGATATGACAGTTCACCAAGGTTCGCATCCAAGACAAGGCGCTATAGATGTTGTACCATTTATACCTGTCAAAAATGTCACTACTGAAGAAGCAGTAGAAATTGCTAAGAGATATGGTAAATACATGGGTGATGAACTTGGAGTGCCTATTTATTACTATGAAGATGCTACAGATAATCCTGACAGAAAGAGCTTACCTAAAATTCGTAAAGGACAATATGAAGCATTAGAAGAAAAGATGAAAGATGAATTTTGGAGACCGGATGAGGGACCATTTGCATTCAATGCAAAAAGTGGTGCTACAGTAACCGGTGCAAGATTCCCATTAATCGCTTTCAATATAAATCTTGACACTACTGATATCGAAATCGGAAAGAAAATAGTTAAAACAGTTAGAGAAGCTGCAGGCGGATATAAATATGTAAGAGCCATAGCTCTTGATATACCTGAGCAAAACCAAGTTCAAGTTTCAATGAACCTTACAAACTATGAAAAAACTGCAATCCATAGAGTATTTGAAACTATTAAGAGTGAACTTACAAGATACAATGTAAATATAGTTAACTCTGAATTGGTTGGACCTGTTCCTGTTTATGCACTTGTTGAATTACTTCAATTCTACATTAAACTGACAGACGACTTCTCAGCAGAACAATTTTATATGTAATTATAAGGAGCAGATTATCTGCTCCTTAAATTTTACTGTATTGATGTAAAAGCTAGAAAAAACTCTAAATGAGTTTTATCTAGCTTATAGCAAATCATTAAAAACTTATAATTAATTCAGGAAGGTAAAAATGGACTATAAAGATATTTTGGATTTAATACTGGATCCCGATGATGTAACCGTCGGTGGTGGATGTTCATCAGCTCTGGCCGGCGCCATGGCGGCGGGACTTATGGGGATGGTTGCCAAACTTTCACTCAAAAAAGACTTTGGATTAAGTTCAGAGCAGCTGGATGAATATATAGAAGAGCTTGAAAATTTAAGACTTGCGCTATTAAACGGAACGATTGCTGACAGAGAGGGATACCTTAAAATTGTAAATGCTTATAAACTTCCAAAATCAACAGATGAAGAAAAAAACCAAAGAAAGATTGCAATTGAAGACGCCGGAGTCGCTGCAGCAAGAGCTCCAATGGATGCGAGTTTTAATTGCAATAGAGTACTTGAAATAGGCAAAATACTAGAGGGAAATACAAACCCCGCATGCAATACCGATCTTCAGATGGGATTAATGTTGGCAGAAATAGGACTAAAAGGTGCAATTATGAATGTAGAAGTAAATCTACCAATGATAAAAAGTGAGAAAAAACTCAAAGAATTTGAGATATTTAAAGAAAAATTTAAAAAATACTTAAACAACTAAGAGGTGCATATGCACCTCTTAAAATATAATCTTTCAATTAACACCAAACTCAATCTAATGTAATTTAATATATTAAATAAACAATCAAATACAGAATGGACAGACTAAATAAATTTAGGGTTTTGTATAAATATACTAAAATTCTTTCCTTAACGAATAATTATCCTTAAAATCAATTATATTACCTTATAGAAATTCCTGAGACTACTTCTAAGTCTATAATCGTATTCCAAGGGTAAAACATAAATTTCGATTATAATATATTTAATAAATTTTGACCGAATACCTTGTCCAGATTACTTTGGACTAATTCGCTTTTCATCAATTTATCTATAGTTTCCTCGGCACATGGAATAGGGAAGTCGCTTCCGAAGAATAATTTATCACTTAAATCCATGGCTTGTATAGCACTGTAAATTTTTATATCGTATAAATATGGTGCAGCAGCTGTGTCATAGTAAGAATTCTTGAGAATTTCCTTAATTTCAGGCATCAATTCATAGAATAATAAACCACCTCCAAAGTGGGCATAGATAATCTTTTGGTCGGGGAAGTTTTCTGAAAAACTCAATAGCTGATTTAGAGTCGTATCCGTTTTACCGGGGTAATAATGACCAATGGGTTCATTAGCGTGGATTAAAAGAGGGATATCATACTCCATACATTTTCTGACAAGTGGCGCCATGGTATTATAATCAGCTATATCGAATTTTTGACCTGTAGGAAACAATTCACCGAAACCTTTAAGATTAGCTTCTAAACAAAAGTCTATCTCTTCGCTTAGGTTTTTTTGATTTGGATTAACGACACCGAAACCAATCAATCTGTCGGGATACTTTTTTACGGATTCTATTACATATTCATTTGCCAATCTTATATTATGAGCATGTTCAAAAGCAAATCCGAATACAACAGCTTTGTCTATTTCATTCTTATCTAGGTATTTAATTATATCATCTGCATTTGCAAATCTATTGACCTTACTATTGCTAAGTAAACCGAAGTAAGCTTCTTCCTTAGCAACTTCCTTCCAATTCGATATTAAATCGGGTGAACTTAAATGTACATGACAATCGATTCTCATCTTTTCCTCCAATTAATTTTTATATTAAGTATATAATAACATATAGAAATTTATTAATAAAATGAATGTATTTATAAGTAATTAATAAAAATGGTGACTTTAGCTCTATAAATAGATATAATAAATATAGTTAAACAATAGTTAACTAATTCATTAATAAGATTAAGAGTAAAGGAGAAAAATTATGAGTGGTGAATATAATCCATTAGAAAGCGCTAGACTTGAGATAAGAAAAGCATGTGAATTATTGGGACTTGATCCTGCAGTTTATGAATTATTAAAGGAGCCTAAAAGAGTTATTGAAGTTTCCATACCTGTCAAGATGGACGATGGTAGCCTTAAAGTATTTAAGGGCTACAGATCGGCACATAATGATGCAGTAGGACCTAATAAAGGTGGGATAAGATATCATCCAGGAGTTAATTTAGATGAGGTAAAGGCACTATCGGTTTGGATGACTTTTAAAGCCTGCATTACGGGTATACCATATGGTGGAGGTAAAGGTGGAGTCACGGTAGATCCTGCAGACTTATCAGAAGGAGAACTTGAGAGACTTTCCAGAGGTTATGTTAGAGCTATGTACAAGTATCTTGGTGAAAAAATTGATGTACCTGCTCCGGATGTAAATACAAGTGGAAAGATAATGGCATGGATGGCTGACGAATATAACCTACTTTCAGGAGAACAAAATCTTGGAGTATTTACAGGTAAGCCTGTTGAGTTCGGAGGCTCCAAAGGCAGAACTGAAGCAACGGGTTTTGGAGTTGCTGTAATTGCGAGAGAAGCAGCTAAAAAGCATGGCATTGACATGGAAGGAGCTAAAGTAGGAGTTCAAGGCTTTGGAAATGTTGGTAGTTTTACCGTTAAAAACCTTGAAAAATTAGGCGCTCATGTAACATCAATTCTTGAGTATGATAGAGAAGTCGGTGAGTATGCAATATATAGAGATAGTGGATTTAGTTTTGAAGAACTTGAGGAAATGAAAGAAAAAAATGGTACATTGCGTGGCATTGAAAATGCTGTTGANNTGCAAAACTTATATGTGAGGCAGCTAATGGTCCAATCACACCTGAAGCTGACAAAATATTAAAAGAAAAAAATATTGTTGTAACCCCGGATGTATTAACAAATGCAGGTGGAGTAACAGTGTCGTATTTTGAATGGGTTCAAAATCTATATGGATACTATTGGACAGATGAGGAAGTTTATCAAAAAGAAGAAGAAATGATGGTAGACGCATTTAATGCAATTTGGGAAGTAGCAGAAGATCAAAAGATATCCATGAGAGAAGCTGCATATGTATATTCCATAAAGAAACTCGCTCATGTAATGAAATTAAGAGGCTGGTATTAAAAAGAGCTGAAAGGCTCTTTTTTTATGGAAATTAGCAAAATAAATAAAATAAAAATAATGCTTGACATATTCGGAAAGAGTTAGTATACCCTAACAAGAGATAATGATTATCAATTAGCTTGTAGGTGAATTTATGGAGACATATTTAATTA
>MTKW01000073.1_pt1 | contig 36349 bp, 36 predicted proteins | sample 1042761 | NCBI WGS metagenome assembly MTKW01 (sample SAMN06205366, study PRJNA360243) | anaerobic digester metagenome | biome: Wastewater treatment plant; feature: Anaerobic digester sludge; material: sludge; isolation source: anaerobic digester fed with sludge from wastewater treatment plant ...
CACTTCCGCATACATTTAATATCTTTCATCCTAGAATAGGGGATAAACCCTTGTAGTACTTTTTTTAGGCTCCGTTTTTTTCAGAAAGAACTGAAGACTAAGCATCTTCGGATTCATCTTCGCTTTAAATCTTTTGCTCGATTCATCTCGAATTCAGCTTATACCACTGAGCCACTTCCGCATACATTTAATATCTTTAATCCTGGAATAGGGGATAAACCCTTGTAGTACTTTTTTTAGGCTCCGTTTTTTTCAGAAAAAACTGAAGACTAAGCATCTTCGGATTCATCTTCGCTTTAAAACTCAGGCTCGATTCATCTCTAATTCAGCACTACCAATGAGCCACTTCCGCATACATCTTTGAAGATTATAGAATTAACAATTAATTTACTTTATGAAATTATACAAACACAAGAGTGTTTAATTTCTTGAAGTATCATTGCTTGCCTATTTAATATACAATAAGCTATAATTTATGTCAAGCGTTAAGAGGTGTAAATTTTATGAAATGTAAAATTAATCCATATATAACTAAAAAAAATATTAAAACTATATTAATAAGTAATAAAATTAGTGATAAATTAAGATTATTTATAGCCAGTCTAAATATAGATATTATTGAATCTATAGACAATGAATCGTTGCCGAGTCAGGTTTCGGATCATCCGGATATGAGTATTCATCCAATAAGTTCAGAAATGTTTATGGTGGATATTAATGTGTTTTCGGATTATCAGAATTTACTATCTAATTATCCCATAGATATTATTACAAGTAATGATGCAATAGGGGATGTATATCCATATGATTCTCTGTTAAATGTATCTAGAATAGGTAATTACTATATTCACAATGACTACACTTCAGATGATTTGATTAGACAGTTTAATAATCTAAAGCTCGAACATTTACGAGTTAAGCAAGGGTATAGTAAATGCTCAACATTAATACTTAATTGTGATACAATAGTAACATCAGACAAAGGTATTCACAAAGCTATAATCTCAAAGGGTTTAAACTCATACCTTATTCCACCTGGTGGTATAGTACTTAAAGGATATGATACCGGTTTTATAGGCGGCACTGGAGGAATGATTAGCCCTGATACCTTATTATTATCAGGAGATTTAGAACTTTATGAGCATGGTGAAATCTTGAAGAAAATTCTCGATGATCACAAGATTAAAGCTGTTTATCCAAAAGATGAAAAGCTTGTTGATCTGGGAAGTATTATATTAATCGACTAGGGGAGTGATATTATGACAATTGTAAATCCGTCAATTCTTTCAGGTTTTATGGAATTACTACCTGAAGATCAAATCTTATTTAATGGAATGAAAAAAAGTATTGAAGATTGTTTTAAAAAATATGCTTATTTACCAATCGATACTCCGATTATTGAAAAAACCGAAGTATTATTGGCAAAAGGCGGGGGAGAAACATCAAAACAAGTTTTTCATATCGAAAGCAGTTCTCGTGATATGGCTTTGAGATTTGATTTAACCGTTCCTCTAGCCAGATATGTAGCAGAACACTATCACGAGCTCGAATTTCCGTTTAGAAGATACCATATTGGTAAGGTTTATAGAGGAGAGAGGAGCCAAAGAGGAAGATTTAAAGAGTTCTATCAATGTGATATAGATATTATAGGAGATGAAACTCTTGATATAAGAAATGATGCAGAGATACCTGTAGTTATATATGATATCTTTAAAGCATTACAGTTTACAGATTTAAGATTCCATATAAATAATAGGAAAGTTCTTAATGGTTTTTTAAATCACCATGGCATAATGGACTTTACAGCAGTCTTAAGAGCCATAGACAAGATAGCTAAAGTAACCGCAGAAGATATGAAGGAAATGCTTTTTGAAATACTTAATTCTAAAGAAAAGGTTGAAGTTGTCCTTGACTTTATAACTTTTAAAGGTTCTAATACTGAAACTATTGAGCATCTAAGAAGTCTTAATATAGATAATCCATTATTTGTTGAAGGTGTCGAAGAACTCAGTGAAGTATATAAATATATGAGACTTTATAATCTTCCCGACGAAAATATTAAACTAGATATGTCCATTACAAGAGGACTAGATTATTATACCGGAACTGTATATGAAACATTCTTAAATAATTATGAGTCAATTGGAAGTGTTTGTTCAGGAGGTAGATATGAAGATTTAGCTTCTAATTACACTAAAAAGTCATTACCCGGTGTAGGGATAAGTATAGGTTTGACGAGACTATTTTATCAATTAAAAGATGCTGATTTGATAAATTTACCTGTAAAACCTGTATCGGATGTTGTTGTTTTCCCAATGGAAAACTGCTATGAGAGAGGTATAGAAGTTCTAAATGAATTAAGAAACAACGATATAATAAGTCAAGTCTATTTCGAAGAAGGAAAATTTAGAAAAAAACTATCTTATGCAAACAAGCTTAATATTCCATACATTATTATCATCGGAGAAAACGAACTAAAGGATAATACTGTATCTTTGAAAAACATGACAACAGGTGAACAAAATACTGTATCACTTGAGGAAGCTATAAAAGTCCTCAAATCATAGATTTCCAAAAGCTTATAGCTTAAATCTGTTGAGAATTATTCATTAAATTGATATAATAATTATGATATTAAATGCCAAGGAGGTATTAAATGATTTCACCTAATGATTTTAGAAAAGGTATGACATTTGAAATGGACGGAGACGTATTTCAAGTTATAGATTTCCAACATGTTAAGCCGGGAAAAGGCGCAGCATTTGTTCGTGCTAAAATAAGATCTGTCATGAGTGGAGGAACTAGAGACACCACTTTTAACCCAAGTGACAGATATCCACTAGCTCGAATTGAAAACAAAGAGATGCAGTACTTATACAATGACGATCAACTCTACTACTTTATGGACAATGAAACATATGAGCAATTACCTATTGATAAAGTTTTAGTCGAAGATGCTATGCAGTATATAAAAGAGAATGATACTGCCACAATTAGATTTTATCAAGGTAAGGCTTTTGACGTAAGTCCACCTAACTTTGTAGAATTGGAAGTTGTTGAAACTGAACCGGGAGTAAAAGGTGACACTGCAACTGGAGCTACAAAAGCAGCTAAGGTTGAAACCGGTGCGGTACTACAAGTTCCGTTATTTGTTAATAATGGAGATGTAATAAAAATAGATACTCGTACAAATGAATATCTATCAAGAGTTTAATAAAATTAGGGGGTAAAAATGGATTATTTATATCAAAGAATTTCTTATCTAAGAGGTTTGTCAGACGGTTTAGAGCTTGAAAATGCTTCTAAAGAGGGTAAGGTACTAGTACAGATTATTGAGACTTTAGAAGAGATGGCTGAAGCTATAGAAGATCTTTACGAAGCTCAAGATGAATTAGAAGAATATGTAACTTATGTAGATGAAGATCTAGCTGATATGGAAGATGAGATTTTCGGAATAGACGAAGATTACGATGATTTCGACCTAGACGATGAGTTTTATGAATTTGAAGATGATATGGAATATTATAATCAGGACGAAGACGAATCAAACGAATAAAATTAGCAAAAGAGGCGTAAATACGCCTCTTTTATAATCTTGTCAAGTCTTTGTAACAATTGAAAATTTATACAAAATCTGATACAATATACAAAAAAGAGGAGGATTATTATGAATAAAAATGGCACTGTCAAAATTTCAAATTTTATTATAATAAAAATTGCTGGTTTAGCTGCTTTAGATGTTGAAGGTGTTCATGAAGTTGTTGGCTTCAATGAAGATTCATTCTCTTACACTAAGCAATCAGCAGATAATAAAGGAATAAAAATGGAAATAATCGATAATAAAATATATCTTGAATTAACTCTTTTGGTTGATGTAGATCATAATATACCAAAAGTTGCTAAAGATGTTCAAGAAGCAATTATCGATCAAGTGAGAACTATGACCGGTTTAGAGGTAGTAGAAGTTAATTTAATTATTAATGGCATAGTTTAATAAAACGAATGGAATTTGCTAATGAGTAGAAAAGACGCAAGAGAATTTGTAATGAAGTATATGTACCAAATGGACATAAATCAAGAATTTAATTTAAATGATTTAGAACTTTTGCTGGAAGAAGAAAAGATAGATTTAGATGATAGAGAATTTATAGATAAATCATTAAATCTTTTAATTACCAATGTAGATAATCTGGATACAATAATTGAGAAGTTTTTAAAAGGATGGACAACTAATAGGATACCACGAATAGACTTGGCAATTCTAAGAGTTGCAGTTAATGAAATAAACAACCTTGAAGATATACCTGTAGGGGTATCAATTAATGAAGCTGTAGATATGGCCAAAAGATACTCTACCGAAGAATCCTACAGGTTTATTAATGGTGTCTTAGGCTCATATTATAGATCCTTAGAAGATAAAAAATGAGTATATCAATTACAGTCAGTCAATTAAGTAATTATATTTCTAGTCTACTCAAAAGAGAGTCTTTTCTCTCAAATATAACAGTAGAGGGAGAAGTATCAAATCTTGCTAGGTCAGGAGGAAATATTTTTTTTAATCTAAAGGATGAAAAAGCCTCTCTGAGATGTATTGTGTTTAGAAATTATAGTTTAAACTTAACTGATAAGATTTCTGATGGTCAACTCATTAAAGCTACCGGTTCAATTGCTACCTATGCCTTAGGGAGTTCATACCAATTGATTGTAAGGGATGTTGAGACCGGTGGTGATGGGAAATTATATCTGAATTTCTTAAAGTTAAAAGAAAAATTACAAAAAGAAGGTATTTTTGAACCCAGTCTAAAGAAAACCATCCCACAAATTCCTTCAAAAATTGGTTTGATTACTTCAATTAACGGAGCTGCGTTAAGGGATATTTTAAATGTAATAAAAAGGAGATACCCAATTTGTGAACTTTATTTATATCCTGCTTCAGTACAAGGTGTAAATGCTGTTCCAGAGATTATAGAAGCTCTTAATTTTTTTGACAATAATAATTTAGTGGAATTTGTCATTATTTCACGTGGTGGGGGATCATTTGAAGATCTTAATGAGTTTAATAATGAAGATTTAATAAGATTTATTCATAAGTCAAAGATACCTGTTGTATCGGCAATAGGACATCATGTGGATTCAACTCTTACAGACTTTGTATCCGACATAGTAGCAGCAACACCTACTGAATCAGCCGAACTAGTAGCACCGGATATACAGAATTTAAGAGGTGAACTGGATTTTCTGAACCAAAGATTAATTAAGGCTATTGTATCGAGAATTAGTAATGAATACAACCAGTATGAATATATTGAGAAAGAATTAAAGTTTAATTCACCATTATTAAAATTAGAAAACAAAAAAACAGAGTTAGATATACGTTTAAAAGATTTAACGAATTTAATAACGCGAAACATTTTTATTAAGAAAAATAATTTGGAAACATTGTACAATAAACTAAAATATTATGATAATAAACAGATACTCGATAAAGGGTACAGTTTAACTTTATTTGATGAAGAAATTATAGATAGTATAGATAAAATAAAAATAGGAAATAAGGTTGATATTTATCTGAAAGATGGCAGTTTCACTGCCGAGGTTATTTCAAAGGAGTCTAAATGAAAATAGAATTAATCGATTACGAAAAAAATTTGAACAGATTAATGGAGATAGTAAGACTTTTAGAAGACGAGAACCTACCTTTAAAAGACAATATCAGTTTATATAACGAAGGCTTGGAGCTTTATATTTCCCTAAAAGACGTACTGGATACCGAAATAGGGAAATTAAAAGTATATAAAGATGGAAAATTTGAAAGTATGGGTGGTTATCAAATTGATTAATAAGTATAAAGATATAATAGAAGAATCTCTTCTTGCTCTTTGTGATAATATTCATAGAGATAATGGATTAAAAGCTGCAATTACCTATAGTTTATTATCAGGTGGTAAGAGATTAAGACCAATTCTAATGTTAGCTTCTTATTCTATGTATAATTCTGAATATGATGATATACTGAGCTTTGCATTGGGAATTGAATTAATCCATAATTACTCATTGATACATGATGATTTACCATCTATGGATAATGATGACTATCGTAGGGGTTTGCAAACCGTTCATAAAAAGTTTGACGAAGCTACTGCCATATTAACAGGCGATGCTTTGCTCACTCATGCATATACGATTATGCTAAATGATACTCTAAATACAAAAGACTTTGATTTACGCGATAAAAAACTAAAAGTCATGAATTTGATTTCTAAACGATCAGGTATAGATGGGATGATACTCGGTCAGGTAATAGATATCGAGGATGGTCTTTTGTCTTTAGACGAACTCATCAATATGTATAATAGAAAAACTTCTGACATGTTCAATGCTGCTTTAGTATCAGGTTCTATTATTGGCGGAGCCTCAGATATTGAACAGAAGTACATCAGTGATTTTGCCTACCATTTAGGTTTGATGTTCCAAATCTTAGACGATTTGATGGACTATGAAAGAGATATTCAAATAGGAAAAATTACCGTTGTAACTTCTCTTGGAATGACAGAAGGTAGGCATCTTGCAGAAATGCATTATAATGAAGCTCTAAACTGCTTAAAACAATTAACAATAGTATTTAAAAGAGATACTGAAGAATTAAAACAAATATTAATGTATATAAATGATAAGTAAAGATATCATTTATCATTTGGAGGGACAATGAAGAAATATACTAGACAAAGATTGATATTAGATTTAATTGAAGAAAACATAATTCAAACTCAGGAAGAATTGTCGGACTACCTTAAAGACAATGGCGTTAGAGCTACTCAGGCAACAATCTCCAGAGATATAAAAGAGCTGAGAATCTCTAAGGTTCAAACCTCTGATGGAGACTATAGATATGCAATCATTGACACAGTTCATGATTCGCTAAATGAAAGACTAGAAAAAATATTTAGATCTGCTGTATTATCAATAAAAAGAAATGAAGATTTAATTATAGTAAAGACAATATCTAATACAGCAACAGTTTGTGGACTTGCTATAACGAATGCAAAATTAAAAGGTATTACCGGTATTATAACAGGTAACGATACTATCTTTATAGCTGTTGATGATAAAACACAAATTGATTCAATAATTGACTCTATTAAATCCATAGCGAAATAAAATGCTGAATGAAATCTTTATATCAAATTTTGCAATTATAGAACGAACCCGTGCAAATTTTGAAAATGGACTCAACATAATTACAGGTGAAACTGGAGCAGGAAAATCTATAATTATTGAAGCTGTTGAATTACTGCTTGGTGCTCGAGCTAATAAAGACTTGGTTGGAAGCTACTCGGATACTGCTGTAGTCGAGGGAGTCTTTAATTTAAATGAAAAAATTAGAACCCGCTTACATGAAGAGTTTGGTATTGAGGTACTTGAAGATTTCGTAATTGTCACAAGAGAAATTTACAAAAATGGAAAATCAATAGCTAGAATAAATGGAAGACAAACTAATCTATCTACCATAAAAGATATTATGAGTTCAGTTATTGATATTCATTCACAACATAGCAGTCAAATTTTATTGGATAAGAAGAATTATATTGAAATTATTGATTCAATGGCCGACGATAAATTTGACGAAGATCTTTCAGAGCTTGATTTACTGATTAATAATAAAAGAGACATTCAAAGGGAAATTGATAAGCTTGATATAGATCCATCTGAAACACAAAGAAAAATTGATATTTTACAATATCAAATAAATGAGATTTCTTCTTTTCATCTTGAGAGCCTAAACTTTGACGAGATAGTCACTGAGCACAGAAAATTATCTAATAGTCATGATATTTCTAAATCTATGCAAAAGATTAAATCATTTTTTATCTCGGAAAGCTACGATTCAAAAGATGTAAGTTCATTGGTATCCTCGTCAATTGGGGAGCTGAATTCAGTTCTCAAATATGATGATTCTTTGAACTCTATATTGAAGCAATTGGTGGACTTAGAGTCTATTGTCAATGATTTAAAATTTGAGATAATTGATTATCATGATAGTTTAGCTGATAATGAAGAAAGACTATTTGAGCTGGATTCTATTATTACATCTGTTGAGAACTTGAAGAGGAAATACGGAGATTCTGTCGAAAAAATTCTATCTTTTGAACAGGAAGCACGTAAGGAATTAGATTCTTACCAAAAAAAAGATGAGAATTTAATTAATTTAAAGTTTTTACTTAAAGACATTGAAAATAAAATTTATACAAAGGCTAAATATATTTCTGATATAAGAAAAACAAATGCTTTAAAATTTGAAAAAGCAATCCAAGGTGAATTAAAACAATTAAATTTTGATAATTCAATTTTTAAGGTCGTTTTTTCAGAAAAGAGCATGGTCGACAAGAAAGGTATGGATGACATCAACTTTTTGGCATCATTTAACTTAGGCCAAAACCCTAGATCTCTATTTGATATCGCTTCAGGGGGAGAATTATCGAGGTTTATGCTGGCACTAAAGATAATTACTGCTGAAAAAGATACAATCGACACTTTAATTTTAGATGAAATTGATACAGGAGTCAGTGGTATAACAGCACAAGTTGTTGGTGAAGTTATATCAAAACTGGCCCATAATTATCAAATTCTACTAGTTACCCATTTACCGCAAATTGCAGTTAGAGGTAAACATCATATTTTAATAGATAAATACACCGAAAACGGTCTAACGAAAACATCTCTCAAAGTCCTAAATCATGACGAACGAATTAATGAAATCGCTAGACTTATTGGGGGTAAAAATATAACAGAATCAGTATTAGCCAGCGCCACCGAACAACTAAATGGCGCACAAAAAGAGTAGTATTAAGGAGTTAATATGTATTACGAAGAAAAAACAATGAAATCCGAGCGTGTCTATGAGGGGAAAATATTAAACCTAAGAGTAGACACGGTCGAGTTACCAAATAGAAAATATTCCAAAAGAGAAATAGTTGAACATGGAAGTAGTGTAGTTATAATACCGATAATGGACGATAATTCCGTACTTATGGTTAAACAGTACCGTAAAGCTATAGATAAAGTTGTACTCGAGTTTCCTGCTGGTTTGGTAGAGTCAAGTGAAGACCCAAAAGAAGCTGCTCTTAGAGAACTACAGGAAGAAGTCGGATACACTGCTAACAAAATAGAATATCTTTATGATTTTTATACATCACCCGGATTTACTGATGAAAGAATCAATGTTTTTATCGCAACGGATTTAATTCCGTCCGACATGGTCTGTGACGAAGATGAATTTTTAGAGATAGTAAAAATAGACATAAATGAATTAATAGATAAACTACACAATTATGAATTATATGATGCTAAGGCTATTATTGGTGCACAATATTTAGAGATTTTAAGGAATAAAAATGAATCTAAATAATCTTAATATAGAAACAATTATCGTCACAGCTGTAGCACTATTAATTACTATCGTACTCCATGAACTTGCTCATGGTTATATGGCGTTAGCTCTTGGTGATGATACTGCTCAGAGGATGGGTAGATTAACTTTAAATCCTCTTGCACATCTGAATTTACCAGGTGTTATATCATTGCTAATATTTAAATTCGGTTGGGCAAATCCCGTACCTGTAAATTTTAACCGTCTAAAACCTCGCCGTTTGGGAATAATATTAGTCTCAATTGCAGGAGTAAGCATGAATCTTATTATAGCTTTCTTTGCTTCTTTCGGCTATGTATATACACTGTATCATAAAAGCAATGTTTTATTTTCAGAGTTTTTCGCTCTATTATTGATATATAACATTTCTTTTGCAGTGTTTAATTTATTGCCATTACCACCACTCGACGGTTCAAAACTTATAGTTTCGTTTTTTCCAACGCAATTTCAAGTTAAATTTTACATGTATGAAAAGTATTTTTATTTTTTGCTTTTGTTTTTAGTTTTTACTAGGACAATTAATACGATTATTGGTCCAATTATTCAAACTATTTTTAGGATTTTTGTAAATATAGCAGCAGGATTTATTATAAAATGATAGAAGTAAATATTGAAAAATATGAAGGTCCTATGGACCTTCTCTTAAAGTTGATAGAAAAAAATAAAATAAATATATATGATATACCAATTAAAGAAATTACAGAGCAGTATATCAAACAAATTGAGAAAATAAGTACCGATGCAAAAAATATCGCTGAGTTTATTGTAATGGCTTCAACTCTTTTGGAAATAAAATCAAAATTATTAATACCCGATTTAGACGATGAAGAGGAAGTAAATGATCCGAGAGATGAACTTGTTCAAAGGCTTATTGAATACAAAAAGGTAAAGCTGATATCAGCCTTTTTAAAAGACTTGCAAGAAAAATCGAGTTTACAATTGTCAAAACTTAGGGAAGAGAATATTAGAACAGAAACTATAAACATAAATTTAGAAGAAGATATAAACATTTTAAAAGACGTATTTACTGAACTTTTAAAGAGATCTAGTTTTAAAGATGAAGAGATTATTTTCGATCAGGAGATTATCAATAGAGACGAGTATGCCATTGAAGACTATATTAGTAAGATTACTAAACTGATTAGAAAATCAAAAAAACTCAGCTTAAGTTCACTTATAAAAAGTGATTCTTGTAAACAAGAAGTTATCACCATCTTTATCGCTATTTTGGAATTGGTAAGACAAAACAGAATCAAAGCGGATCAAAATAAGGATGAGATATCTTTGAGGTATATAGAATATGAAAATGAATGATAGAGAATACAAATCAATAATAGAGTCACTCTTATTTTTTTGGGGAGATCCTCTTTCAATCGACAGTATATCGGAAATACTTGAGATTTCAAAAATGCAAGCTTCAACTCTCATGGAAGAGTTAATCGATGAATTTCTAAATAATCAAAGGGGAACTTGCATAAAAAAAATAAATAATAGCTATCAATTAGTAACTATCTCAAATGCTAACCAGTATATAAAAAAACTAATGATTGAAGAGGATGAAAAGCAGCTATCGAATTCTGCTATGGAGACTCTATCTATTATTGCTTATAAACAACCTGTAACGAGGGTCGAAATAGAATCTATACGAGGGGTAAAGAGTAATAGCAGTATAAATACCCTTTTAGAAAGAGGACTTATAAAAGAATTAGGAAAGCTGGATAGAATCGGTAGACCGATAATTTATGGAACGACAGATGAATTTTTAAGGGTTTTCGGATTGGAAAATATCGAAAAATTACCGAATATAAATGCTATAGATCAAATTAATGCAACGGATAGTGATATAAATGAGACTTAATAAATATATTGCAAGATCAGGCTATTGTTCAAGAAGAAAAGCTGATGAATTAATTTTTGATGGTTTGGTAACTGTGGATGGTAAAGTATGTAATAATCCAGCAACTCAGGTAGAACCATCTGTTAATGAAGTTAAAATATCGAATAAAATTATTAATCTTATCCATAATAATGATTATTTAATGCTAAATAAACCGATTGGCTATATGTCATCACTAAATGATCCACATTATGATAAATTTGTTATAGACCTACTTCCAAAAAAGTACAATACTGTTTATCCTATTGGTAGATTAGATGTCGATTCACATGGACTGCTTTTATTAACTAATGATGGCGATTTAACTTATAAACTAACTCACCCAAAAAACAATATAGTTAAAGAGTATATAGTATCTATTGATAAAAAACTTAATAGCGTGGATTTGAAAAAACTCGAAGATGGAGTTATGATTGATCAAAAATATATCTGCAAAGCAAAAATTAAAGCACATCCAAGCAAGAATGATTACCGGTATAGAGTTTACATATCCGAGGGCAGGAATAGACAAATCAGAAAGATGTTTGCAGCCTTAGGTTATGAAGTCATTGATTTGATGAGAATTGCTATTGAAGATTTATCTATTGGCGATTTGAAAACCGGTGAGTTTAGACTTTTAACTGAATCTGAAATAAAATACCTGGAGGATTTATAATGTACCAAGTAAGACTTGCGAAGTTAGATGAAATATACGAAATAGTCAATGATAGAGGTTTTATCTTTGACTTAAATATAGAATTTAAACCGAAATTCTATGTATTAATTAAAGATGAGATCATGATTTCATTTGCTTTTATAAATTTTTGTGATGAATATGCAATTATAGAACATCTATCGTGCAACTCTCTAAATGATGAGGAGATAGACTTTTTTATAAGATCTTTAAATTATACTTTGAGAGTAGAATATACAAAGGTATTTACAAGAGAATACTTCAAAGATTTTACTATACCTACATCTCATGAAGATTTGTTTGTACTGGATGTTAAAACTTGTAAAGGATGTAAGCATGGATAGTATCCTTCAACCAAACGCAACCGAGCTTATGTACTTTTTATTAGATAATCACAATTTAGATGTTGATATAATTGTTGACATGACTCTTGGTAATGGAAATGATGCATTTAAACTGCTTACTAAGTATCCTGATGCATTTTTATTTGGATTTGACATACAAGAAAATGCAATAAATAATAGCAGAAACTATTTGTTAAAAGAGCATTCTACATCGAGGTTTAGATTAATCCGAGACGATCATATGAATGTAGGTAAATATCTTAACTCAAAAGTTGACCTGGTCATATATAATTTAGGTTATTTACCCGGAGGGGATAAAAGTATTAAAACCTCTTCAGTTTCAACTATTACAAGCTTAAATACTATCTTGAAGGAATTATTGAATAAAAATGGACTGGTTTTCATAACTGCATATACTGGTCATGCTGGTGGAGAAAAGGAGTACTCTGACTTAATTAGGTATATAAATGGATTGGATCAAAAGGAGTTCAATGCTATAAATTTTAATTTTATTAATCAAAAAAATCATCCACCAAAACTCATCGCAATAGAAAGGCTCTACTGATGAAAACAATAATAATTATAGGCAGCGGTCCGGCAGGTATGTTTGCTGCAATTAATGCCAAAACTAAAGACAATAAAGTCATAATCTTGGAATCCAATGATAGATTAGGAAAAAAACTTGCAATAACAGGCAAAGGCAGGTGTAATCTTACAAATAGTTCCTATATTGGAGACTTTATATCTCAAATTAATTCTAACAGTGAATTTATGTATGGTCCGTTTTTTACTTTTACTAATGAGAATTTAATGGATTTTTTCGAAACAAATGGATTAAAACTAAAAACTGAAAGAGGGGATAGGGTCTTTCCGGAAACGGATAGTGCCTTTGATGTAATTGATGTATTAAGGAGAGAACTCAATAAAAGAAATATTGAAGTTATTTTTAATACAAAGGTAACTGGAATTAATAAGACCGGTGATAATTTTATAATAAACACAAATAATGGAGAATTTATTTCCGATATCTGTATTATCGCAACCGGTGGCATGTCATATCCTAGAACCGGATCTGATGGTTCCGGATATGAATTAGCAAAAAGTCTTGGACATGAAATCATTAAACCACTTCCTTCTTTAGTCCCAATTGAAATAAAAGAAAAATGGGTAAAATCTCTTACAGGTGTTAGTCTTAAAAATATTGAATTGTCACTAGTAGAAAATAATAAAGTAATATACTCTGAATTTGGAGAGATGATATTTTCACACTACGGTATATCAGGTCCAATAGTTCTAACTCTTAGTAATCATATTGAACCTAAGCATGATTACGAATTCTATTTGGATTTAAAGCCGGCTTTGGCCGAAGATGTTTTGGATAAAAGAATATTAAGGGATTTTGAGAAATATAAGAATAAAGCTATTAAAAATGCACTTTCTGATCTGACAATAAGTTCTTTAATACCGATAATTCTCGAACTGTCTGGAATAAATCCCGACAAACCGGTACATCAGATTTCAAAGACTGAACGAATCAGTTTGTTGAGAGTTTTTAAGTCTATGAAAATGACTTTTAGTTCACTAAGACCTATTGACGAAGCTATTATTACGCGTGGTGGAGTAAATGTTAATGAGATTAATCCCTCTACCATGGAAAGTAAGATAGTAGCAGGATTATACTTCGCCGGAGAAATTATTGATGTAGATGCAAATACAGGCGGTTATAATTTACAAATTGCTTTTTCAACAGCTTATGTCGCCGGAACTCATTCGAAAGGAGATAATAATTAATGACAGCAATAACTATAGACGGTCCTTCAGGTGCCGGTAAGAGTACTATAGCTAAAAAACTAGCAAATAGACTAGGCTATGAGTATTTGGATACAGGTGCAATGTACCGTTATATCACACTTTATTTAATTAATAATAAGATAGATTTAACAAATAAAGATCTGGTATGTGAACTGATACAGAAAAATGGTACTCTAAAAGATGAGTTTAAACTCTTGGATTCTGAAACGAATATGGATATAAGATCAAAGCAAGTTACGAGAAATGTTTCTCTTGTTTCTAGTTATGATTGTGTTAGAACCTTTTTAGTTGAACTGCAAAGAGAGATTTCCGATAATACCAATATAGTTTTAGACGGAAGAGATATTGGATCAGTTGTTCTTCCAAATGCTGAATTTAAGTTTTATTTAACAGCCAGCGAACAAGAAAGAGCCAGAAGAAGATATCTTCAGTATAAGGATAGCAGTACAGATACCTATGAAGAGATTTTAAAAGATATCATACGAAGAGATGCTTATGATATGAATAGAGAAATCTCACCTCTTGTGATACCAAAGAACGCAACTATAATAGACTCTACGGATTTAACAATAGATGAGACTATTGATAAAATGCTGGGTTGTATACTAGGAGAAAACAATGCTATATAATATTTTAGTTTTCATCATATCAATTATAGTAAAAATAGTATTTAGAGTAAAAATACATGGTAATAATAAACTTCCTGAAGGAAGATTAATACTTTGCTCTAATCACAATAGTCTTCTAGACCCTGTAATTCTGGCTGTTACAACTAATAGGCAATTGTCCTTTATGGCAAAAAAAGAACTTTTCGAAAATAGTTTTACAAATTGGCTCTTTAGAAAGATTGGAGCTTTTCCTGTCGATCGAAGTAAAGCAGATTTAAAAGCCATAAAAGAAGCTCTTGGAGTATTGAAAAACGATAAGGTCTTGGGAATATTTCCTGAAGGAACAAGAGTTACTACGGTTTCACTCGACAATATAAAACCAGGTGTAGGCTTGTTAGCCTCAAGAGGAAAAAGTGATATTCAACCGGTAAATATTGTCACTGATTACAAGTTTTTTTCAAGAGTCGATGTCTTTTTTAGAGATATAATTCATATTGAAGATTATGATTTAAGCGCTGAGAACATAAATCAGCATATTTCAGAAGACATTTATAAAGCAATATATAAGATTGAGGAATAGGTAATGATAGTTAAAATTGCAGATAATGCAGGTTTTTGTTTCGGAGTAAAAAGAGCAGTGGAAATGACAGAAGATACATTATCCGAATATAAAGATGTTTATATTTCCGGTGATTTGGTTCACAATCGTCATGTTACTGAAAGAATGGAAGAGAAAGGATTAATACAATATAATCGTGATATTCCAAATAATAAGCATGTAATTGTCAGGTCACATGGCGCTTCAGTCAGCGATAAGGAATTACTAAGAGAAAAAGGAAATACAGTGATTGATTGTACTTGTCCTGTACTTTTAAAAATATATGATAAGATAATAGATTATTATAATAATGGTTACCAAATAGTAATTTTCGGTTCTCGAGAACACCCTGAAATTATTGCACTAAATGGACATGTTTCGAATTCTGCCATCATTGTAGAAAATGAAGAAGAAGCATTAAAGATAAAAAATCTAGAAAAAATTTATTTAATTTCACAAACTACGAATATATTTGATAATTTTAAGAGAATATCTGATATAATAGTAGATAATAATAACCATGTTATTGTCTCCAATACTATTTGTAATGCTACCAAAAAAAGACAAGATTCATGTATGGAGCTGTCTAAAACGGTAGATGCGATGATTGTAATTGGAGGAAAAAACAGTTCCAATACTAAAAAGCTCTATAATATTGCAAAAGAGCACTGTAAACACACATATTTGATAGAATCTTATGAAGACCTTGATTTATATGAGTTTATTAAGTACAATAGTATTGGGATAACAGCGGGAGCATCTACTCCTAGCTGGATTATAGAGGAGGTCGCAAATTTTATGGAAAACTATAGTAAAGACGAGTTTATGGAGCAAGTTGACGGTAGTATGACGAGGATATACCCGAAAGATATCGTAAAGGGAGAAATCATCTATGTTACAGACGATGAGGTTATAGTTAATATTAACTATAAATCTGATGGTATCGTAAAGCTCGATGAACTTTCAACAGATCCAGATGCAAAACCAAAAGATTTATTTGAAGAAGGTCAAGAAATTGAAGTCTATGTTATCAAACTAGATGATGGTGACGGTAATGTAGTATTGTCAACAAGAAGAGTTGAAGGTCTTAAGAATTGGCAAAAATTACTTGATTCCTACAAAGCAGGAGAAACTGTAACTGTACATGTAACCAAAGAAGTTAAAGGTGGTTTATTAGGTACTGTTATGGGAATAGTAGCATTTTTACCAGGTTCTCAAATTACAACTACTTTTGTACAAGATTTAAAACAATTTATCGGTCAAGATATGGAATGCCGTATCATAAGTGCTGATGAGAAGAAACGTAGATTAGTAGTGTCAAAAAGAGTTATTGAAGAAGAGGAAAACCAAAAGAAAATAGATGCCATTTGGGATACTCTTGAAGTAAATAAAGTAATTACAGGTAAAGTTGCTAGATTAACTGATTTCGGAGCTTTCGTTGATCTTGGTGGCGTTGATGGACTTGTTCATGTATCAGACATTTCATGGAATAGAATTAAACATCCAAACGAAGTACTTAACAAGGATGATGAAATAGAAGTTATTGTTCTTAGAAAAAATAAAGAGAAAAATAGAATTTCATTAGGTTATAAACAATTACAAAAGAAACCTTTTGAATTATTCCTTGAAAACAATGCTGTAGGGGATATAGTAGAAGGTACAGTTGTAAATCTTGTTGATTTCGGAGCTTTCATTAGACTAAGTGAAGGCGTTGAAGGACTTGTCCATGTTTCACAAATCAGTGATGAGCATGTTGAAAAACCATCTGATGAATTAAATATTGAGGACAAGGTTGAAGTTAAAATACTTGATATAGATCCTGAAGAAAAGAGAATTGCATTAAGTATAAAAGAAACTAAAGAACCTTCTAAGGATGTAGAAGCACCAGTCCAAGAAGAACAAAAGAAAACTCAAAAGCATAGAAGAGAAAAAAGAGATGATTCTTTTGAAAAGGTTGAAGGTTTTAGAAATCAAGAACTTGATACAAGTATCGGAGCCCTGTTAGACTTTGATAATTTAACAGAAGAAGAATAATTTTAATTTGAATTTAAATCTGTGATAAAGACAAGTTAGTTAACTAATTTGTCTTTATTTACATTATTTTATAATCTACTAAACTATTGTATTGAAAGGCATATGATGGAAAATAAAAAATATATAATTAAAACATATGGTTGTCAAATGAATGAGCATGACTCCGAAAGAATGTCATATATGCTTCATAATTTAAACTATATAGAGACAGACAAATACGATGATGCTGATTTAATCATATACAATACATGCATTATTCGAGAAAATGCAGAATTAAAAGTCTATGGTCATGTAGGAGCTATGAAAGCTCTAAAAGAAAAAAACCCGAATCTAATTATTGCCGTGTGTGGATGTATGATGCAGATCGATGAAGCTAGGGAAGTTATTAGAGATAAATTCAAACATGTTGATATAGTATTCGGAACTAAAAATCTTTCATCGCTGCCGTATTTATTAAATCAGTATTTAACCTATAACGAAAGAGTAATCGATGTTGAAGATGTAGACGATATAGATGAACTTCAAAAAGCTATAAGAAAAGACAAACATTCTGCTTATATAAATATAATCTATGGATGTGATAATTTCTGCAGCTATTGTATAGTTCCTTATACCAGGGGAAGGGAAAGCAGTAGAAGTGAATCGAGCATCCTAAAAGAAATAACACAACTAGGAGAAGAAGGATACAAGGAAATAACCCTGCTTGGACAAAATGTAAATTCATATGGTAAGGATTTACATCCATGTACTAACTTTTCCTCACTTTTAACTAATATAAGTAAAATTGACAGTATCGAAAGAATAAGATTTATGACCAGTCATCCTAAAGATTTAAGTGATGAGTTAATAGAAATAATGAAAAAAACAGATAAGATATGTAAACATATTCATCTGCCTCTTCAATCGGGATCGACTAGAATCCTAAAAGAAATGAATCGAAAATATACTGCTGAACAATATCTTGAAAAGATAGTTAAACTTAGAGAAGCTATACCTGATATCGCAATTACTACAGATTTGATAATCGGTTTTCCGGGAGAAACAGAGGAAGACTTCAATGCTACAATGGATATGATTGAAAAAGTTCGTTTCGATCAAGCATTTATGTTTAAATATTCCAGAAGAATAGGAACCACTGCAGCCAAAATGAAGAACCAAGTAGATAAGGATATTACCTCAGAGAGATTCCAGAAACTTTTAGATAGAGTTAATGATATTTGCTACGAGAAGAACTCTGAGTATCTAAATACAGTTCAAAAAGTGCTCGTAGAAGGCACGAGTAAAAATGATACATCTACATTAACCGGACGTACTGATACCAATCGTATAGTACATTTTAAAGGTCAAGAATCCTATATCGGAGAAATTGTCAATGTCAAAATTACTGATTATAACTCTTTTGCTTTGGAGGGAGAGCTAATTGAATAGTATTGACAGATCTAAGTTAACACCGATGATGCAACAATATTTTGATATAAAAGAAAGATTTCAAGATTCTATACTACTATTTAGACTTGGTGATTTTTATGAAATGTTCTTTGATGATGCACTTACAGCGTCCAAAGTACTGGATATTGTTCTTACTAAAAGAGATTGCGGTCTAGAGGAAAAAGCTCCTATGTGTGGAATTCCTCATCATGTAGCAGATGTTTATATAAATAGACTGGTATCCAATGGTCTAAAAGTTGCATTGTGTGAACAGATCGAAGATCCCAGTCTAGCAAAAGGCATTGTAGATAGAGATGTTGTTAGAGTAATTTCGCCAGGAACAATAATAGACAGTGAAATGTTTTCAAAAGAAAACAATTTTTTGATGTGCATATTATTAGATGAGCTTGGCTTAGGTATATCCTATATAGATATTTCAACCGGGGAAGTAAAGTTCACCGAGCTTTATACCGATAAAAATGATATTGTGAATTATCTCGAAAATGAAATCACAAAGGTTAATCCAACAGAAATTATAATCAATGAAGATTCAAAACTAAATAATAATATAGTTAAGTTATTGTCCTCACTACAAGGAATTTTTCTGACATATTATAAGCTGGACTTAAAGTCTCCTGAGGACTATCATAATAAATTAGTCAAATATTTCAAAAAAAGCGTCGTCGAGTCTAAGTTTAAAAACAAGCCATTTGCAACTATAAGTATGACTATCATGCTTGATTATGTATATAAATATCAAAAAAACGAATTGGCACATATAAATGATCCAATATTTATAAAACCTCAAGACTACTTGGCTATAGATGCCAGAAGCAGATTCAATTTAGAGATTTCGCAAAATCGTACTGATGGTGATTACAGCCTAATTAAGGTATTGGACAAAACCTCAACTCCAATGGGATTGAGAATGCTTAAATCTTGGGTTGAAAATCCATTATTGGATATCTCTAAGATTTTAAAAAGACAAGATGTAATAGATGCTTTCTTAGAAGATCAAAACCTTACCAATAGATTAGATCTTGTTTTAAAAAACATTTACGATATAGAAAGATTAATAGGTAAACTGTCATTCTCTAGAGCTAATGCTAAAGATTTAATTGCATTAAAGTTATCTATAGAACATTTGCCTATACTTAAAAAATTATTGATGGAATCAACTATGGAGATTTTAAAATCACATGGAGAGTCTATCGATGAATTAACTGATATATTTACACTGATATCCGAGTCTATAATTGACGATCCACCTACGAGTATTAAAGAAGGTGGGATGATTAAAGAAGGTTACTCTAAAGAACTGGATGAAATGAGATATACCAGTATTAAAGGTAAAGAAAGATTAGTTCAATATGAGATGGAACAAAAGGAAGAAACCGGAATTAGAAGTCTTAAGATAGTATTCAATAAGAAAACCGGTTACTTTATTGATGTTACAAAATCAAACTCTAATCTCGTTCCTGAGAATTACCACAAAGTGCAGACTCTTACAAACTCTGAAAGATATACTACCAATGAACTCAAAGTCATAGAAAGTATGATTTTTACGAGTGAAGAAGATACTATAATCCTTGAGGAGAAGATATTTAACGATATTAGGGAGAAAATACTACTTTCTTTATTGAGGATACAAAATGTCTGTCACCAAATTGCAATAATAGATGCACTTTTATCACTGGCTATCATAGCTAAAACAAACAATTATGTTAAACCTAGTTTTAATAATAGCAATACAATCAGTATTTTAAAGGGTAGACACCCGATAATCGAGACAATAATCGGAGATTTAAACTTCATCCCAAATGATGTGGAAATTGGTGCTGAAGACAATCTCATTCAAATAATAACCGGTCCAAATATGTCCGGTAAATCAACATATCTTAGACAAATTGCACTTATTGTTATAATGGCTCAAATAGGTTCTTTTGTACCAGCGGAAAGTGCGAATCTATGTATTGTTGATAAGATATTTACTAGAATAGGCGCTTCAGACAATATCCTCTTTGGGGACAGTACATTTATGGTTGAGATGAAGGAGATGTCTTATATCCTTCAAAATGCAACAAAGAAAAGTTTGATTTTACTGGATGAAGTTGGTAGAGGTACTAGTACATTCGACGGTTTGAGTATCGCTTGGGCAATTGTTGAACATCTAGCTTCTAAAATCAAATCAAAAACACTTTTTGCAACTCATTACCAAGAATTAACCCAATTGGATGAAAAACTGTCACAAGTAAAAAATCTAAGTGTTCAAGTCGAAGAAGGAATAGACGGTATAATCTTCCTTCATAAAATAATAAAGGGAAGTTCTAGTCGTAGTTTCGGCATTGAAGTAGCTAGATTGGCTGGATTTCCGGAGACTATCACTAATAGAGCTAAAACTGTATTAAAATCAATTGAAAAGACAAGTTCCTTCGAAATAAATAAAAATAAACTGGACAGCGTACAGGTTGATTTTTCAAGCTACCAGAAAGATGCATTTATAAAATCTATATCCGCTATAGATATAGATCATATATCACCTATTGACGCTTTAAATAAACTATCTCAAATTATAGACGAATCCAAACTTATCGGAGATGATTTAAATGATTAAATTATTAGATAATGAAACAGTTCAAAAAATTGCAGCCGGAGAAGTCATTGAAAGACCTTCTTCAATAGTGAAGGAATTAGTTGAAAACTCCATTGATGCAGGAGCCGGAAACATTCTAGTAGAGATTAAAAATGGTGGCATAGATAGTATTATAGTCTCGGACGATGGTTATGGTATACCGGAAGATCAAATAGAGCTTGCTTTTAAAAGACATGCAACTTCTAAAATCAATTCTTTTAATGACTTATATAATACTACTTCCATGGGCTTTAGAGGTGAAGCACTGGCCTCTGTTGTAGCTGCTGCAGATGTTGAAATAAAAACCAGAACTGAGGAAGATCAGCTCGGCACTAAAGTCGTATTTAAAGACTCTAATATCGTATCCAAAAATAAAATAGCTATGAACAGAGGTACGATTATTAGCGTTTTAAACCTGTTTGAAAGTATCCCGGTCAGGAGAAAGTTTTTAAAATCTCCAGTAGCCGAAGCAAACAGCATAAATGATCTTATGTCTAAACTCGCCCTGGGTAATAGAAATATCTCTATCAAATATATTAGAGATTCGAAAATCATCTTTCATACCATACCTTCAGGTAATCATCTAGCTTCAATTTCAGATGTACTTGGTGGTAATTTTACAGAAAGTTTTGTTGAAATCAACGGGTGTACTGATAACTACACTTATACCGGATTTGTTACTGATAATAGATACTACAGAGGAAATAGAGCCCTTCAATACATCTACGTTAATGGCAGATATATTGAAGAAAGCGAAATCAGCAGAACTATTGAAAAACAATATCGTCATTTAATACCTAATGGTAAATTTCCTGCTTTTCAATTATTTATTGAAACAAATCCCAATAATATAGATGTCAATGTTCATCCTAATAAACAAATCATCAAGTTTAGACAAATCGATGAACTATTATCTCAACTAGAACTATCGGTTAAAGAAGCACTGATTCCTAAACAGCTTAAACAAGTTACAGGCTTCCAAAAAAATACTGTCCAAAAAACTGAACTATTTAATGATTATAGTAAAGTAGATAAATACAAGGACCTTTTAGAAAAGTATAATAAAAAAGATAAGTTCTATATAGAAGAAAATAATTTCGATAATGATATACAACCGGATGATGATTTAGATGAAATTCAGGTAGAAGAAGTTATCCTTGATTTAGATTCAAATCAGGAAACATTAAAAGAAGAATATAAAAGTGAAATTACAATAGAACAAATAGATATCATAAGTAATATAGAGAGCGAAACAACGGATATGCCTATTAATGAAGACTTAAAAAACCTGAATTATAAGGGCACTATTTTTGATACCTATCTCTTGTTTGAAAATTACAATACTAAGTCGCTTATTATTATGGATCAACATGCAGCACATGAGAGAGTTATGTATGAAAAATTACTTCATGAAATAAATCAAAACTCAGTAGATAGACAACCTCTCCTCACACCAATAATGCTAAATATTACTTCATCTGACTATGATTTATTCTCGGAATTTGCAAGTGAATTTGAAAAGACGGGTTTTTCTATCGATGCTATGGGAACCGGTACTATTCTTATAAGAGAGGTTCCTATTCTAGGTGTGGACGTCGATTATAAGAGATTGTTTACGGATATTATTGATGCTTTAAGATCTGAAAAAACTGCAAGTTCACAGTATATTTTAGAAATCATCATAAAAAAATCATGTAAAGCAGCCATAAAATCAGGTGATAAGATATCTAAAGAAGAAGTTGAGAAGCTGATAGAACTCTTGAGTAAATGCGATAATCCTCTTAGCTGTCCTCATGGAAGGCCAACTTATATCGTGTATTCTCAAAACTTGTTGGAGAAGGAGTTTTCTAGAATAAAATGAAAGATACCAATAAGTTAATCATAATAACCGGACCTACGGGAATAGGAAAAACTACATTAAGTATAGAGCTGGCAAAGATATTAGATACAGAAATAATATCTGCTGATTCCATGCAGATTTATAAATACATGGATATTGGAACAGGAAAAGTTACAGAAGAAGAATCTCAAGGTATAAAGCACCATATGCTTGACATAGTCTATCCAAATGAAGATTATACAGTTGACGATTATAAAAAAGATGCAAGTAGTATTGTTGAATCGTTAAATCTAAATAATAAAATCCCAATTATAGTCGGTGGAACGGGTTTATATTTAGAGTCTTTGATTTATAAACTCGATTTTAATATAGCCAAGCCAAACCAGCATTTAAGAGATTATTATAATAAATTATCCATCAAGCATGGTCCCGGTTATCTTCATAATATCCTTTCAAAAGTTGATCCAATCAGTGCTGATAGAATCCATCCAAACCAAGAGGTTCGAATTATAAGGGCACTGGAGGTTTTCGACCAAACCTCTAAACCTTTTTCTTCATATAATGATTATAACAGAGAGTACCGCGATAAACTTTCATTTAAATACATTGTATTAAATAGAGATCGAGAAGAACTTTACGAAAGAATTAATAAAAGAGTAGATATAATGCTTAGTAATGGACTTGTTGACGAAGTTAAAGACTTATTGGATAAGGGTTATGGTAAAGATTTAACTTCAATGCAAGGGATAGGTTATAAGGAAATAATATCCTATATTGAAAATGAACTAAATTATGATGAGGCTATAGATCTCTTAAAAAGAAATTCCAGAAGATATGCTAAAAGACAATTGACCTGGTTTAGAAGAGAGCCTTCAAAAATCATTCTAGATATAGAAAGAAATGACAATCTTGATAAAATAATCAATAAATGTTTAAAAATGATTAAAGGAGATTAAATGAACCCATTTAAATCAAGCTACTGGTCATACATTAATACAGCTGAATCAGAGCTGGTAGATCAGTTTGAAAAAATGAATAATATACGCGAATACAATCAAGCAAAAATACTTGAAGCAATGCAATCAGTTAAACTATCACATGCCGATTTTCACTGGAATACCGGTTATGGTTATGGAGATGCGGGAAGGGAAAAAGTTGAAAGTATTTATGCCAAGATTTTTAATACTGAAGACGCTCTTGTAAGGCCATCTATTGCATCAGGTACTCATGCACTTTCTCTTGTACTGGATGCACTTCTTCTATCCGGAGATAAGATGCTTAGTTTGTCAGATAAGCCGTATGATACCTTACAAAAAGTTATAGGAATAACCGGCTCTGAACCCGGTAATCTTATGGAAAAAGGCGTTTTATATAGTGATATACCGTTAAAAAACGGAATGCTCAATATAGAAGCCATTAATACTAAGCTTTTAGACAGTGTCAAACTTGTTCTAATCCAGAGATCTATGGGATACACTGACAGACCTGCCTTAACTATCCCTAATATTAAAGAAGCAATTGAAAAAGTTAAGATGTATAATCCAAATACAATAGTAATGGTAGATAATTGTTATGGTGAGTTTACTTCTTATGATGAGCCCTCTGATATTGGTGCAGATATCACTGTAGGAAGTCTAATCAAAAACCCTGGAGGTGGTATTGCACTATCAGGAGGATACTTGGTTGGAAAAAGCGAACTAATAGAAAGATGTGCAAATAAGCTTACTGCACCTGGTTTAGGGAAAGACTGTGGTTTAACATTCGGTACAACCAGAACAACCTTACAAGGTCTTTTTTTAGCTCCTATTGTGGTTAATAATGCAGTAAAGGCAGCTTCACTTTTCGGATATGTGTTTAAGAAACTGGGTTATGCTATCGTCCCTGAAATAAATCAAGAAAGATCCGATATAGTACAAGGAATAATCTTTAACGATCCTGAAAAAGTAATTACTTTCTGTCAGGCAGTTCAAAAAGCTGCTGCTGTAGACTCTCATGTAACACCATATCCTTGGAGTATGCCTGGGTATGAAGATGAGGTCATAATGGCGGCAGGAGGCTTTATAGACGGCTCTTCTATTGAAATTAGTGCCGATGGACCACTTAGAGAACCCTATATTGCATTTTATCAAGGTGGACTTTCTTATGACCAATGCAAATTCGCACTCGTTCATGTATTGGAAGATTTTGAATCAAAAGGTTTCTTATAAAAAAATCTCTTCTTTTATCAATTGATAGAAGAAGAGATTTTTATTAAATATTAAATCTATAAAGAGCAATTACCTTTCCGAGTATAGTTACATCTTGTACGATTATTGGTTCCATGCTTGAATTTTCAGGTTTTAAAACTATATGATCATCTTTTTTAAAATACCTTTTTACAGTTGCCGAATCATCTAGTAGTGCGACCACGATATCTCCGTTTTTTGCATAGTTTTGTTGTCTGACGACTATCTGATCTCCATCTAATATGCCTGCTTCAATCATCGATTCACCGGATACATTTAATATAAATACATCAGAACCTTCGGTGTATTCTAACGGAATAGGGAAGGTGTCTTCTATATGCTCTATGGCCAAAATCGGTTCTCCGGCAGTTACTCTACCTACAATTGGCACATCCATAGTTTTTTTAGGTAAAAATTCGTAATCTCCTTCAAATCTCAAGATTTCTATTGCTCTGTTTTTTGAATCAGCCTTTCTTATATATCCTTTACTTGCGAGTATATTTATATGATTGTGAACGGTAGATGTACTTCTTATGCCAAGACCGGTTGCAATTTCCCTTACAGAAGGTGGAAATCCGGTTTCAGCAATCTTATACTTAATGAATTTAAATATATCGATTTGTATATCTTTTAGGTCTGAATACACAAAAAAACCTCCTTTTACTTTATATTTATCAGTAAATTAATCTAATATTCATGTCGTTACAGTTATCTTATCATAATCCAAACAAATATTCAAACAAATGTTCTATTTTTCTTGACACCGAACAAACATTCGTGTATACTATATTTAACGAACAGATGTTCTTGAAATAGGAGGTAGGGCATGACTAAAAAAACATATAGGATAAAAAATAAATTTAGATTTTATACTTTTTTACTGGTATTAACAGTTATTTTAGCACTTGTATTTATGTTTTTCTTGCAAAATAGTGCAAAAGCCAACAAAAAAATAGATTATAATACAATAATAGTTAAGTCCGGAGATACTCTTTGGGACATCGCAAAATCTGAAAATTATAATATAGATACTCGCGAATATATTTATCAAATTAGAAAGATCAACAATCTAAGTGATGCAAATCTAATTCCCGGTCAAAGTTTAATACTCCCGGTAATAGAATAAAAAGACAGTGGATTATTCCATTGTCTTTTTATTATAACAAATTGTTAAGCGGGTTCTTTTTAACTGCATTCTTTAAAGTCTCATCGTCTAAGTGTGTGTATATCTGAGTTGTTGCTACAGACTCATGTCCTAATATTTGTTGTAATGTCCGTATATCAACTTCACCGTATTTATAGAGAAGTGTTGCAGCAGTATGTCTGAGCTTGTGCACTGAGTATAATCTAGGATCCAGCCCGATTTCCGTAATATATTTTTCTATCCTGTACTGAACAGCTCTCGTACTAATTCTTTTTTCCCTTTCACTTAAAAATAATGCAGGTTCATCTTTAACCTTGGGTCTTACAGCGATGTACTGATTAACAGCTACAATACAGGCTCTGTTTAAGTACACAGTACGTTCTTTGTTGCCTTTACCGATTACTGTTAGGATATCATTCTTTAAACTATCTATATTTATACCTACGAGTTCAGATAATCTTATTCCACAATTAAGGAATATAACTATCATACAATAATCTCTTCTCATGATAAAATCATTTTTTTGTTTCCTAACTTGATCTAGTAGTCTTCTGGATTCATCTAAAGTTAAATATACCGGATTTCTTATGCTCTGTTTTGGTAATTCGAGTTTTTCTGTAGGATTTACTGAAATTTGGTCTGTTTTTACATATAAAAACTCATAAAACGACTTTAAAGCCGATACTTTGCGCGCACGCGTCCTAGGGGCGTTGTCACGGCGTTTATCGAGGTAAGATAGGTAAGAATATAGGTCTGTTATCGAAATGCGCTCTATGAAGGTCTTATCGACGTCGAAAATTTCAATTTCTTCTAAATTTTCTAAATCACTAAAACTCAGACCGTTAAATCTAGTTTTCATGTATTTGAGGAAGATAGAAATGTCATAACCATATTCTTTTATAGTTAAATCTGAAGAACCTTTTATTGTTTTCATATAATCCAAAAAATCCGATAATATAATTGGGTGGACCATGGTTTTTTACCTCCTCATTTTATTTTAATCTTTATTGCACAAAATTATTATTTTGTGCAATGTTTTATATTGCTATAATATCATAGATTTCTCTCTCCTGTCAAATCATTTCTACTGATTTTTGTCCAAATAAAAAAAGACGGATAAACCGTCTTTAGTTTTTATTTTGCATAATCAATTGCTCGTGTTTCTCTTATGACATTTACTTTAATATTGCCAGGATATTCTAATTCTTCTTCGATTCTTTTTGCTATATCTCTTGCAGTTAAAACCATCTGATCTTCGCTGACATCTTCTGGTTTAACCATGATTCTAAGTTCTCTACCTGCTTGGATTGCAAAAGATTTTTCTATGCCTTCAAAAGAGTTGGCAATTTCTTCAAGATTTTGAAGTCTTCTTATATAGTTTTCTAGAGATTCACGTCTAGCACCAGGTCTTGCTGCTGAAATCGCATCAGCCGCTTGGACTATTAATGCCTCAATAGATTCAGTTTCTACATCACCATGATGCGCTTCTATACAATGTATAACTTCTTTAGATTCCTTATATTTCTTGGCCATCATAACACCAAGTTCAACATGAGGGCCTTCCATCTCATGGTCTATAGCTTTTCCTAAGTCATGAAGTAATCCGCCTCGTTTAGCAACTTTTACATCTGCCCCTAAATCAGCTGCAATCATGCCCGATAATATGGATACTTCTATGGTATGCTTAAGCACATTTTGACCATAACTGGTTCTGTATTTAAGTCTACCCAATAGTTTTACTAACTCAGGATGTATACCGAATATACCTGTTTCATCACAAGCATCTTCACCAGCTTCTTTAATAGTAGCTTCAACTTCAGATTCTGCTTTTTTAATCATCTCTTCAATTCTAGATGGATGAATTCTTCCGTCTACAATCAGTTTTTCCAGTGCCAATCTGGCAACTTCTCTACGAATCGGATCAAAACCGGATAATACAACTGCTTCCGGAGTATCATCTATGATAAGGTCTATACCTGTTAAAGTCTCAAATGCTCTAATATTACGACCTTCTCTACCAATGATTCTACCTTTCATCTCTTCATTAGGTAGTGATATTACTGTAACTGTAGATTCTGCAACATGGTCTGCCGCATATCTTTGAATTGCAGTAGAGATAATCTCCCTGGCTTTTTTCTCAGATTCCTCTTTAGTCTTAGCTTCAACTTCCTTAATAATCATAGCCGATTCGTGTATAGTATCTTTACGTACATCATTTAAAATAATTTCTTTGGCTTCATCCTTAGAAAGTTCAGCGATTCTTTCGAGTTCTTCAGCTTGTTTTTGGAACAATGCTTCATACTCTTTCTCCTTATCCGCTAACTTTTTCAATCCTTTTTCTAATTTTTCATCTTTTTTATCTAATGCTTCAGATTTTTTATCTATGGATTCTTCTTTTTGAATTACTCTTTTTTCTAATCTCTGAATTTCAGAACGTCTTTCTTTAGATTCTTTCTCTTGTTCTATTCGGAGTTTGTGAATTTCGTCTTTAGCTTCTAAAATTGCTTCTTTCTTTGAATTTTCTGCAGTTCTGTTGGCTTCATCCAATATTTGATTTGCAAGCTCTTCTGCAGTTCCAATTTTCTTTTCTGCAATATTTTTTCTATAAAAAACACCAATCACACAACCTATTACTAATGTGACAAGCGCAGCAAGAATCGTTGTTAAATAATCACCTATGATAATACACCTCCTTATTAAATTTTCAAATTACGATTAATAACTGAACATAGTTGTTCATTACTTAATTTTATCCCTTTTATTATCTTATGTCAAGATACCATCTTGATGTTTACCCATTTATCTGAGATAGTTTTGAATTCAAGAAAGTGGTTTATATAATTAATCTAGTTTTATTGTAAAGTAAAATATTCTTCTAGAGTAATTTGTTAAATAGAAAAAAGACTCAATAATGAGCCTTCTTTATATTTATTATTAAACACAATAAACATTTTAACTGTTTTAAATGTAATGATATTATATTCACAAATATAGAATATTAAAAATTCTTTTGCTACAGATTACTCTTCAACAGTTTCCGTATCTATATCTTCAGAACCAATGCCGCTTTTTGCTCTAACCAGCTTGTCAATTGTTTGATATAACTCAGGATTTTCTTCCAGGGTTTTCTTAACATTCTCTCTCCCCTGCCCTAGCCTATCATCTCCATAACTGTACCAAGATCCAGCTTTATTTATAATATCCATATCAACGGCAGTATCCAATAGGACACCGGATTTTGAAATTCCTTGTCCATACATTATATCGAATTCTACCTGTTTAAAAGGAGGTGCAACTTTATTCTTAACAACTTTTACTCTAGTTCTATTTCCAATAATACTGTCGGAATCTTTAATAGAGTCAATTCTCCTAATATCCAGTCTTACACTAGAATAAAACTTAAGAGCTCTTCCTCCGGTAGTTGTCTCAGGATTTCCAAACATTATACCTACTTTTTCTCTCAATTGGTTTATAAAGATTACCGTTGTATTGGACTTTGAAATAACACCTGCCAGCTTTCTTAAAGCTTGTGACATAAGTCTAGCTTGTAGACCAACATGTGCATCTCCCATACCGCCTTCAATTTCAGCCCTTGGAACAAGTGCTGCTACCGAGTCGACAACTACAAGGTCCACTGCATTACTCCTAACCAAGGATTCAGTAATTTCCAGTGCTTGTTCTCCTGTATCAGGTTGTGAAACAACCAATTCATCAATATCTACGCCAAGTTTTTCAGCGTATACAGCATCTAAAGCATGTTCAGCATCAATAAATGCAGCAATTCCTCCAAGTTTTTGTGCTTCGGCCACTACATGAAGAGCAACGGTAGTTTTACCCGATGACTCAGGTCCATAAATCTCGATTATTCTTCCCCTAGGCACACCGCCTATCCCAAGTGCAATATCTAGGTTTATAGCACCGGTTGGTATGGAATCAATAGAAATTTTGGGAGTTTCTCCAAGTTTCATTACGGCACCTTTACCATATTGTTTCTCTATTTTTGCAAAGGCTAGATCTAAAGCTCGTTTTTTATCATTATTATCCATAAAAAGTTATAACCTCCTCAGAACTTATGTTCGGATTTATTGTATACGATATATATATAATTGTCAAATGTATAAATCTCGCTCAAGATTTATGTTCATATTAGATATTATCTAAATCCAATACTTTAATATTTTTAATGATATAGTCAATTCCTGAAAGTATTGTAAATATGACCGCAATGTAAAACACAATTAAATCCAATTTAATTCCAAAGTGGAAATTTCCAAGTATCAAGCAAATACATAAGAACTGTGTTACAGTTTTTATTTTTCCAAAAGGACTTGCGGCAATGGTTATATTATTTGAAGCTGCGAGTACTCTAAATCCTGTAATTATAATTTCTCTAGCAACAATTATGAGTACACCCCATGCCGGTAGAATTCCCATGCCGACAAACATAATAAAAGCACTGAGCGCAAGTAATTTATCGGCAAGTGGATCTAGGAATTTTCCAAATGTCGTTATTAGATTTCTACTTCTAGCGAAATGACCATCCAGTGTATCTGTCAGCGCTGCAACTATAAAAATGATTAGAGAAATGTATTTATCCATCCCGAATACCATTAATGATATTACCAGTACGGGAACCAGTATTATCCTAAAAACTGTCAATTTATTCGCTATATTCATTATTTTCACCTTCTGTTAATACATTATATGATACGAGTAATTTTCTAGGCTTGCTGCCTTCGAAAGGACCAACGACGCCAAGAGATTCCATTTCATCAATTATTCGACCGGCTCTTGCATATCCCACTCTTAATTTCCTTTGAATTAAGGAGACTGAGGCTTGACCTTCGTCCAGTACTATATCAATTGCCTGAGCCAATAGTTCGTCTTGTTCTTCCAATCTTTTTACTTCTTTTTGTTGCTGCTCAATATCAGTTATTACTTCCTTATCATACTGAACATCAGCATGACTCTTGATATAATTCACTAAATTCTCTACTTCTTTTTCACTAATAAATGCTCCTTGAACTCTCAGTGGTTTTCTGAAATTATAAGGATAGAAAAGCATATCACCTTTTCCCAGTAATTTTTCAGCACCCGCCATGTCTAAAATGGTTCTGGAGTCTATTTGAGATGATACCGCAAAAGAAATTCTGGAAGGAATATTAGCCTTGATAGTACCTGTTATTACGTCAACAGAAGGTCTTTGAGTTGCAACCACTAAATGTATACCACATGCCCTTGCCATTTGAGCAAGTCTACATATATGATCTTCTACTTCTTGAGCTGCTACCATCATCAGATCTGAAAGCTCATCGATTATAATAACTATATAAGGCATATTTTCCTTATCTTCTTCACTATCTTTGAATTTATTTTTATAAGAAGAAATATCTCTAACTGAGTTTTCAGAAAACACCGTGTATCTTCTGTCCATTTCCTTAACCGCCCAATTCAGTGCAGCACTCGCTTTTTTAGGATCTGTTACAACCGGAATCACCAAATGCGGAACTCCATTATATACGTTTAACTCGACCATCTTGGGGTCAATAAGTATTAACTTAACGTCCTCGGGTGACGATTTATAGAGTATACTCGTTATCAAGGTATTAATACATACAGACTTTCCGGATCCTGTCGCACCTGCAATCAAAAGATGAGGCATTTTATCTATGGCAGATATTATAGGATTACCGGAAATATCCTTTCCAAGAGCTAAAGGCATTGCTGATTTACTCTCTCTAAATTCTTTAGAACCTATGATTTCTTTTAGGTAGACATCGTCTTTATTTTCATTAGGAACTTCTATACCGACTACAGATTTTCCGGGTATTGGTGCTTCTATTCTAATACCCGATGTAGCTAAGCTTAAAGCTAAGTTGTCGGCCAGATTTACTATGCTCGATACCTTAACACCGCCTTCGGGTTGAAGTTCATAGCATGTCACGCTAGGACCTCTATTAACTTGAACTACTTTTGCGTCTATCTTAAAACTCTTCATAGTTCTTTCTATAGACTGAGCATTCTTTCTTATTTCATCAATATAAGAATCGTCATTAGAAACTTGTTTAGATTTTAATAGTTCTAATGGAGGGAATTTATAATTTATTGCTTTTTTATCAATTTTTATATTAAAATCTTCAACAGACATCTGTTTTTTATTGAAATTATTCTCTTTTAAATCATGATTATTAATTAGAAGCTCTTGTCTTTCGGGAACATTTTTAAATACAGGTTCTTCATCTTCGACATACTCTTCAATATAATAATCGTCCTGCTCATTATCATTTTTAACAGCTCTGTTATCAATCATCTCTTTTATATAGTTTATTAATTTCTTAGTCAGTATACCCGTTTCAACAAAGAAATCTTTTATACTTAAATTAATGAAAGATAGTAATGAAAAAAATAAAACTACTGCCGAAATCAAATATGCACCAAGCTTACCTATATATTTCAGAACCACATATCCTATAGCACTTCCTATGACTCCAGATCCTCTGCTAAGCTCTGCTAATAGCAAGTTTTCTTTTACCCTTGAAGAAAGAGTTAAGCCTGAGGATGTATTCATATCTATTATCAATAATGCCACAGCTGATAATAGGTAAACAAAAATGATATTCTTTATCTTAACTTTCTTAACCAAACCGGCTAAAACCAATACTAAATTTATCAAAATAATGAGAGGTAAAAAATACGAACCTAAACCTATTGCCTGGAATAGTTTAAGCTTAATAAACTTACCTACTACTCCCAAACTACCGGTAAGTACAGATAAATAGCAAAATGCCGTCAAGGCTATTGCTGCAATAATTATAGTTTTTGGATTAACGGATTTTACATCCGGTAGTTTGAATTTTTCATTCTTTTTTTTAACTGCCATATAGCACCCCCTCCAATTTGTTTCTATAAATAAAATACAAATAGTATATGAAATAATAATTAGTTAAAGCATAAAAACTAATACTCACATTATCATTTAAGAACTAAATTATGCTTACTTCTTATTATAACATAAGCAAAGTGGAGTTAGTAACCAGTATGACCAAATCCGCCATCATTTCTTGTAGTTTCCGACAACTCTTCAACTTCTATAAATTCTGCTTTCTCGTATTTTGCAATTATCATCTGAGCAATTCTGTCTCCTGAGTTAATTGTGTATTCTTCATTTGACAGGTTAACTAAAATAACTCCAATTTCGCCTCTATAGTCAGAATCAATAGTACCTATACCATTAGCAGTAGTAATACCGTGTTTATAAGAAAGACCGCTCCTGGCTCTTATTTGAGCCTCATATCCTTCCGGTAATGATATATATAATCCCGTCGGTACAACTTGTCTTTCTAAAGGCTTTAGATTAATAGGCTCATCAATATCAGCTATGAGATCCATACCTGCTGATCCTGATGTTTCATACTTTGGTAAACCAAATTTTGATTTATTAATTATTTCTATTTTCAATTTATTCTCCTTAATAAAAAAACATAAACCGAAGTCTATGTTTTTTTGATTATTTTTTAATTTCCGGCTTCGGTAATAAGGCTTTTCTTGATAGGTTTACTCTTCCTTGTTTATCTATTTCAGTAACCTTAACCATTATTTCGTCCCCAACCTTTAATACATCTTCAACTTTATTAACTCTCTCATGAGCTAATTGAGAAATATGAACCAGACCTTCTTTTCCCGGTAACACTTCAACAAAAGCACCGAAATTCATAATTTTGGTAACTTTTCCAAGATAAGTTTCTCCGGCTTCAATCTCTTTGATAATCTCGTTTATCATCTCTATTGCTCTGGATCCGTTAATATTATTGTCAGAAGTAATTACAACTTGGCCATCGTCAAAAGTATCAATTTTTACACCGGTTTCATCGATGATTTTATTTATAGTCTTTCCGCCAGGTCCAATAATTTCTCTTATTTTATCAGGATTTATTTTAATATTAAATATCCTTGGTGCATAATCAGATATACTTTCTCTAGGTGTATCAATTACTTCTTCCATTTTACCTAGAATATAAAGTCTTCCTTCCCTAGCCTTACTTAATGCTTCTTTTAGAATTGTCTTATCTATACCTGCAATCTTAATATCCATCTGTATTGCAGTAATTCCTTCTTTAGTACCCGCTACTTTAAAGTCCATATCTCCTAGATGGTCTTCAAGACCTTGTATGTCGGATAAAATAACAACATTATCTGAATCTTCAGCTTTTATTAGACCCATTGCAATACCTGCGACATTTCCTTTAATAGGAACACCGGCATCCAGTAGTGACAATGTAGATCCACAAACACTGGCTTGTGAACTCGAACCATTTGAGCTTAATACTTCAGAAACGACTCTTATTGTATAAGGGAAGTCAGCTTCATCAGGTATTACCGGTAATAACGCTCTCTCTGCAAGAGCTCCATGACCGATTTCTCTACGTCCAGGACTTCTTAGAGGTCTTGTTTCTCCTACACTATATGGTGGGAAGTTGTATTGATGCATATATCTCTTATCATCTTCAGATAATCCATCAAGTACTTGAACATCACTTGGAGCTCCAAGTGTTGTAATTGAAAGAACTTGTGTTTGTCCTCTTGTGAATAGTCCACAACCATGAGCTCTTGGTAAGAATCCGACATCACTCGATATCTTTCTAATCTCATCCGGTTTTCTATGGTCAGGACGCACATGATCCTCAAGAATCATTCTACGTACTTCATCTTTCATGACATCTTCAAGAAATCCCTTAATTTCCTTTTCATTTTCAGGATATTCTTCAATAAAATTAGCAAGTGTTTCTTCTATAACCATATTAACTTGCTCTTCTCTTTGTGTTTTATCAGCATTTCTTAAAGCGGAACTCATTTTATCATATGAAAATGATACGACTTTATCTTTTAAATCATGGTTAATCTCTTCTATGATGACTTCTTTTTTCTCAAGTCCAATGTCATTTTGAATTGTAAGTATAAAGTCACAAATCTTCTTAATTTCTTCATGCGCAAATAAAATGGCTTCTAAAACTTGATCTTCCGTTAAGATATCACAACCTGCTTCAACCATCATAATTGCATCTTTAGTTCCTGCTACTGTTAAATGTAATTTAGATGATTGTTTCTGTTCAGTTGTAGGATTTATTACGAATTTATCATCTATTAATCCAACGGTAACAGCTGCGGTTGGTCCCATAAAAGGTATATCTGAAATACTAAGTGCGATAGATGATCCTATCATAGATAGCATTTCCGGTGAATTTTCTAAATCAATTGATAATGCAGTAGCTATTACCTGAACATCATTTCTGTATCCTTCAGGGAAAAGTGGTCTTAGAGGTCTATCAATAAGTCTGGATGTTAAAATTGCATGTTCGCTTGGACGTCCTTCTCTTTTAATAAATCCACCGGGTATTTTACCAACAGAGTATAGTTTTTCTTCAAAATCACAGCTCAAAGGGAAAAAGTCAATACCCTCTCTTGGTTTGTCAGACGCTGTTGCAGTCACCATAATAACAGAATCTTCCATCTTAACCAGGCATGCTCCATTAGCCTGTTCAGCAACTTTACCAATGGTTACAACTAAATCTTTTCCTTGGAGATTATATGTGTATTCTCTAATCATTATTACCTCCTTACAATAAAATTCGGTCCGTAAACTTAAAAAAGAATAAGAGTCCAGACCCCTTGTGATACAATAGTTTTATC
>MTKW01000710.1_pt1 | contig 36345 bp, 32 predicted proteins | sample 1042761 | NCBI WGS metagenome assembly MTKW01 (sample SAMN06205366, study PRJNA360243) | anaerobic digester metagenome | biome: Wastewater treatment plant; feature: Anaerobic digester sludge; material: sludge; isolation source: anaerobic digester fed with sludge from wastewater treatment plant ...
CGGGGGGGGAAGATTCTGTGATGAGAGGCAGGCTGTGCAACAGGTCATGCCTCTGTCGCGCCTAAAAGGCCCCCATGTGTATCAAAGCCCCCACCCGATACCCTCACCTCAGCATAAGGGATGATATTTTCACTAGGCACCCCAGCAGGGATTGTAGCGGAATCCACTGGGGTGCCCTCCTCCAAACCACTTCCATGATCTTGAATCCTATTGACGTCGATGGGCTATCGCCCGTATTCAGCCCTTAAGAAGCGACGGATAGAAATGCTTGGCTCCTTTAGCTTCTTTTAGCTTATCCCACTCAGTCAGTATTGCAACTGCCTCGGATGCCGCCCGACATGCGTTTCCTATTACGTCACCTGTATCCCACCGCTTATCCGTGATCCGGTTTGACCCCGCCGCACAGACAGTACCTGATCTGAGGCCGAACAGGTTTGCCAGCACAAAAAGGGTTGCTGCTTCCATCTCGAAATTCATAATCTTTGCCGCGCTAAATTCCTCTACGCGTTTTTCTCGCCCTAACGGCATGTATCCTCCAAATGCGGGTTTGGCTTCCCCCGCATAGAAGGAATCGACAGTTGCCGTAATACCTACATGGTACCGCAACCCCAAACGCTCACAAGCTTCGATAAGGGCTAGCACCACATCATAACTTGCTACCGCAGGATATTCGTCACCTACGTAAGCCTGAGGCGCCCCTGTGAGGCGCACAGCCCCTGAACTTATGATAATGTCACCTGGCTCAACCTCTTTCTGGAGAGCTCCACACGTACCTACACGTATGAAGGTATCTACCCCCAGATTGGCTAGCTCAACAACAGCCATCTCGGTTGAAGGGCCTCCCATGCCGGTTGAGCATGCAGAAATGTCAAGGCCCTTGTAAAGTCCTCGCGCAGCACGGTACTCCCGATTCGACATAATATCGTGATATTCGTCCCAGAACGAACCTATCGTTGGAACCCTACCCGGATCGCCTGGAAGAAGCGTGTACCGAGGCATATCACCCGGCTTCATTAGCATATGAAACTGCATGCCACCTTCCCTACCAGGCCTACTTCCGCTTCCCAAGTTTGCTTCCATCTGTCCATCTCCTCTCTTTCTCAATGCCCGTTGCATCCACCATTGGGGAATCAAAGGTCCCTACCATGTCTTTTGCACTGCCACCTCATTCTTTGGAGTATGGCTTACCAAGTGCAGCCGGGGAAACTGCACCACCGATGAAACCCATTAATACAAGTAAGGTCACAACGAATGGAATCATTTGAATGAACTGCGGCGCAATGTTGACCTGTAGCAAGCGCATCCTGAGTGCATCTGTAAACCCGAAAAAGGCCGTCGCTCCAAAGACTCCAAACGGCATCCACTTACCAAAGACGTTCGCAGCAAGTGCTATGAAACCTCGTCCATCTGTCATGTTAATGGCAAAGAAATTCAGTTGACCTATGGATAGGTACGCTCCTCCCAATGCCGCAAGCGCGCCGCTTAGCATATAACCCAAATATCGAATTCGAAAAACGTCAATACCGGCGGTATCTGCAGCTTCAGGCTGTTGGCCAACCGCCCTCATGTGGAGCCCGATCGGGGTATGAAATAGAAGGACATGAATCAAGAATACCAGGCACAACGCAAGGTATACCATCACATTATGTTCTCCCACAATAACACCGACGAGAGGAATATCTCTTACCACGGGTATCGATAAGGTTGGCAACTGCTTGACTTGAGGAGAGATCCCGGCAACCCCAAATATGGCCTGGAGCAGAAAAGTGGTCCCGCCTGACCCTAGCATGTTAACGCCTAGTCCAATTACGATTTGGTTTGCTCTGAAAGTCACACAGAATAGCGCGTATAATAATCCTAGGAGTATGCCAATAGACACAGCAGCAAGCAAGCCTAGCCAAGGGTTCCCGGAGAAGTACGTGGCAACCACGGCAGCAAAGGCTCCACAGAGCATACTGCCCTCAAGTCCTATGTTGACTACCCCACTGTTTTCGCATGCCACTGCGCCAAGAGCTGTCAGCATCAACGGAACAGCCATCCTGATGCTTGCTTGTACCAGTGGCGGCACTATAGATATAATATCAGACATTCGTTTCCCTCCCCGAACCACGTACAGGCTGGCTGGACCACCGGCCTACCAGGCGCCGAATACTAACATCATAGATTTTCTCCGCCATCTCCTCTGTAACCACCAGAAAGATAATAATTGCCTGGAGGACAACAATCAGCTCTTTCGGGATGTTGGTGGCAACATCCATCAATAGAGCACCACTTTTGAGCGCTCCAAACAAGACAGCAGCTATAATGACCCCCACAGGATGCCTCTTGCCCAGAAGCGCAACGGAGATCCCAAGAGAACCGTAACCGGGGCTGGTGCCACCGATAAATCGCTCGTTAAATCCCAATACATAGGAGGCCCCTCCAAGGCCGGACATGGCACCTGCAAGGCTCATTGCAATAACCGTATTCATCGCGACGCTGATACCTTTTGCCTCTGCTGCATCTGGGTTAAGCCCCACAGCCCGTAACTCGTAGCCGTACTTCGTGTGCCACAAGAATACATACACTAATACGCTCATGATAAGGGCAAGGAAGATACTTGCGTCAAGCACGGTCCCGGGAAGAATCATAGGAAATAGGGCGGTCCTAGCTACAACAGGACTCTGGGGGATAATCCCGGGGGCTTTGAATGGGTAGTTTACCAGATAATCAGTGAGTAACAAAGCGATATGGTTAAGCATAATGGTGGCTATGACTTCGTGAACTCCAAATTTAGCCTTAAGAGCGCCTGCGATTCCTCCCCAGATACCCCCTGCTATCATTGCAGCAATGACGGCAAGCAAAAGGTGGCAACCGGCTGGCACACCTGCCAACACAACACCTATCCAGGACGCAACTATGCCTCCTATCAGTATCTGCCCTTCACCACCTATATTGAAGAGGCCTGATCTGTGGGCCAGGGTCACCGATAAACCCACAAAAATGAGGGGAGACGTAAAGGTGAGCGTAAGCGCTAGATTCTGCCGCCCAACAAAGGCGCCTTGCACGAGTANNAAGGATACCGCCACCGAGACTAAAGGAGTCAGCAGAACCGGAAACACCCGGGCAAGTATTGTCCTTCTATTAGAGTCTCGCTGCCTCATGTTGATTCCTCCATAACATTTTCAGCCTTTTGTCCTAGCATCATTAGACCGACAGTTATCGCGTCAGCGGCATCCGTATCAAGTATTCCAACCGATTGACCCTTGTACAGAACCGCGATTCGGTCACTCAAACCCAAGAGTTCATCGATTTCTGACGATACTAACACGATGGCAGCGCCCTTATCGCGGTATTCACGAAGCTTACGATGGACAAACTCAATCGCACCTACATCAAGTCCTCGTGTGGGCTGCGACGCCACGATAAGGCTAGGATCCTTGCTGAGCTCCCGGGCCACTACGACTTTCTGCTGGTTCCCCCCAGATAAAGACCTCGCAGGTATATCGATATTAGCCGTTCGTATATCATACTCTTCAATAAGAGTCTTGCTTAGAGACCTCGATTCATGGGAATTGAGAAAAATACCTCTACATATCGGAGGTTTTCGATGAAATCCCAAAATGAGGTTTTCTTCAACCGAAAAGTCAAGCACGAGACCATGCTGATGACGGTCTTCAGGAATGTGAGCGACGCCCACCTCAAGGAAGTCTCTCGTTGAATACCGGATTACGTTATGGGAACATATTGTCACCGTCCCTTTGGATGGGCGCCTGAGACCGGTTAGAACCTCGACAAGTTCTGTCTGGCCATTTCCCATGACACCTGCAATTCCCAGAATCTCACGTGAACGCACTTGGAAACTGACGTTGCTCAACTTCTCGACTCTTCTGGAGTCAAGTACACTAATATCCTCAACCTGTAACACGACGGGACCCGGAGAGGTAGCTCTCTCAGGGATATCAAAGATGACCTCCCGTCCTACCATTAGATTTGCCAACTCATTTCGATTAGTCTTATCTGTATCGAGAAGCCCCATGACTTTCCCTTGCCTTAGCACGGTCACACGATCCGCTACTGCAAGGACTTCGTCTAGCTTATGGGTAATTAGAATAATGCTCTTTCCGTCCTTTGCCAGAGCCCTTAAGCTTTTAAATAAATCCCGAGTCTCTTGAGGTGTCAGAACAGCCGTTGGTTCATCAAGGATCAGAATCCTGGCTTTCTTAAACAGTGCCTTAAGAATCTCTACTCTTTGCTGCATACCGACGGAAAGTCGCCCGACTTTAGATTCGACATCGATGTCTATTCCAAATCTTTGGGCTTCACTGCTAACCGCCTTTACGGCACTCTGATAATCAAAGAGTAGACCTTTCCGAGGCTCGACGCCTAAAACTACGTTTTCTGCAACAGACAAGGACTCTACCAACATGAAGTGCTGGTGTACCATTCCGATACCGAGTCTAATAGCATCAGAAGGATTGCCAATAGACACTTCTTGACCATCAATACAGATCGTTCCTGAGTCGGGCTTGTACATCCCATACAGGATCTTCATGAGAGTAGTCTTGCCTGCCCCGTTCTCCCCAACGATGGCGTGGATCTCACCCCACCGGACTTCAACGTCAATGCTATCATTAGCCATAGCGCCGTGAAATTCCTTACTGATGCCCCGCATCTCAACGGCTAATTGGTTCAAGAGACATGCCTCCTTAGAACAACCGATACGCACTATCGAGAAAATCGATCCTAGTTATTCTGCAAGTGTCTTTCTTTTGCCTTTGGCCGGGACTTCTGTCGGTCCGACTACTCGTGTCCCTCCGCCTACTCGCTCTTGACCTGTATCTCCCCTTTGACTATCTTCTCTTTGATCACTTTCAATTCGCTAATCATATCGTCAGTAATCAAGTCCTTATTGTATTCGTCAAGAGCATAGTCAACGCCACCCTCGGCCAATCCAAAGACGTGAATTCCTGCAGAAAACTGTTCATCAACAACGTTCTTAATTGTATCAAACACTGCAAGGTCTACCCTTTTCAGCATACTCGAGAGTACATTACCAGGCACTATCCAGTTCTGATTAGAGTCCACCCCAATTGCGAGCAGCTTTCTATCCTTTGCTGCGTCTATGACCCCCATACCTGAAGAACCGGCAGCTTGGTACACAATATCTGCGCCCTTATCATATTGGGCTAATGCAAGTTCCTTGCCTTGTAATGGATCCCGGAAGCTGCCAACATACGAGGACAATACCACGATGCCAGGTTCGATGTATTTTGCTCCTTGCTCATATCCGAGGTGAAACTTTCGAATGAGTGGACTGTCAACACCGCCTACGAACCCTATTTTCTTGGTCTCTGTTTTCATTGCGGCCAAAGCTCCAACCAGGAAAGAGCCTTCGTGCTCTTTAAATACCAGAGATGCCACGTTAGGCAGTTCAACTTCCGCGTCCACTATGGCGAACTTCTGGTCCGGAAACGCCTTCGCAACTTTATTAACCACATCCTGATGTCCAAAACCAATGGATATTATGAGGTCATACTTCAGCCTTGCATAAGTTGCTAACGTCTGTTCAACAGCGCTCAATTCTGCCCCCGGTTCTGAATACTGGAAGGTTATTCCGAGCTCCTTCCGCGCCATTTCTGCACCGCTCCAAGCCATATCATTGAAAGCGTTATCGCCTCGCCCAGATACTGACAACACGAGACCTACTTTGATAGGCTTTGTCGCAGATGCATCCGCGATTGGGCCAGCCGCCAAAATCATCAAGACTCCAATGACGCACATAAGAAGAACTGTCTGTCTAGAAAGCCTGAATATCTTCACGGACCGATCGACTCCTTCCTCATTTAGAAGCATTGTGTCTTCGGATGCGTACATCACTAGCTAAGAAGCGCCTTCTCAAAACATGCCCCCAAGGCCTTGTCTCTGTGCCATATCACCTCCTCGTGTGCCGGAATTACCGGTCTATACGCTGTCACCCACCATATTGGCTACCCCCTGAAGTGTATATGCCCGTTCTGCGGTACTCTCGTGATGGCATTTTAACATTGTGCCTAGGAGGCCGTCTGCCACAGACTCTGCCACAACCTGGTAATCATCGGAGATCCGCCGAAACAGACATGAGGTAGGTATGATATGCACATGCACATACATATCGTACGCTCCTCCTAAAGAGATGTGGTGCATAGCCGGTCCAGCTCCCTTAAGCTAATTGCTTTATCACAAGGGCAGAATTCAGCGCATAGTCCGCATCCATCGCAGAGGTCTGCATTGACCCGCGGCAGTCCATCTGACATTTCGATTGCATCATAGAAGCATACTTGATGACAGATCCCGCACTTCTTACAAGAATCATGGGCCACATGGGCGACTTTGCGGGGTCTACGAGAGTACTCTTCAATAGTGACGATGTCCCTTAGCGCGATACCTTTGAAATCATCTATCGACAGGTATCCCTTCTCCTCCATGAATTCTCGTATTCCCGATACGATTTTGTCTATCTTTCCGTATTGGCCCCACATCACAGAAGTGCACACCTGTATGGTCGAGGCCCCCAGCATGATATATTCAACAGCATCACGCCATGTCATGATACCGCCTACAGCGGAGATAGGGATGGGGACAGCCAGTGCGACTTCAGCCACAAACCTCTGAATAACCGGTTTAATCGCAGGGCCGGTATATCCACCGAAAGCCGGAAGAACGGGCTTGCCTGAGTCCACGTTTACGCCGGCAAAGCCCCGAATTGAATTGCTGATGGCAAGGGCATTCGCACCCGCATCAAGGCAGGCACGGGCTACACTGACCATGTCGGAGATATTTGGAGTCATCTTAACCATTACCGGGAGAGACGTCTTTTGGCGTACAGCAGCCACCTGCTTGAAAACGGCGGCAGGGTCTCGGCCAATATGCATCCCGACAGCAGAAGCGGGCATTGGGCAAGACACATTAATCTCCAGCATATCAACATATTCGGTGTTAGCTATTTCGTCTGCCATTTCCCCGGTTTTTCTAGGATCCGGCGCAGCAAAAATACTTCCGATCACGCTGGCGCCGCCTCTTCTTGCTATTGCCAGGTCAGTGGTGATCCATTCTTCCTTACTCTTTGTTGTGAAGAGCTCCAAATTGATCATGCCCATGGGCTTTCCGCCAAGTCTTACTACAGACATTCGTCCACACCTTGGGTGCTGCGCCCATTCAACAGATGGGCCAATCGTCTTCGGGATAACCGCTGCCGCACCCGCCTTGCCCGCTTGTTCCAAGCGCAATCCATCCCATCCAGGCGTCGCAGACGCTAAGATCACAGGATTTTTGAGTTTCACACCTGCAAAATCCACTGCCAGATCCACATTCATGTCGAAAATCCTCCTCCGAATATCTGGTGCATCTTATTTGTGACTGTCTGACCCAGCAATACAGGTTAGGGGGCGCAGCTTTGCACGACAGGTGAAATACCAGGTCAATCGTAATTACTCTTTCAATCCGCTAAGGCTTTATTCCTTCGGACCAGTTGACCAAAGATTATCCAGGCTAATTAGACCAATAGTCTAAGCCGCCCAATAGCCTCCAATATTGGCACAAACGCCACACCTCACCCTTCAGGTGTCTCATGTACCGGATATGGAGTCTCATGGATCTGGTGTAATGTGCGGGTTGTGAAGGGTATATACTGCTATCTCTGCAACGGATTTTGCTACATCATCAAGATCAATCAAATAAGCGTTTCGTCTTAAGGGCTATTTGAAGAGAAAGTGAATCCTCAGGGTCGCTCAATCTCAATCCGGTAAGATCCTCAATTCGATTCAGCCGGTAAATCACCGTATTCTTATGGATATACAGGTCCTCTGCCGTTTTTCTCAGGTTGCCCGCGTGTCTGAAGTAGGATGCAAGCGTTCGACAGAGGTCAGAATCATGTTCCGCATCATATGAAAATAGCTCGCCAACTATCTGTTCAACGAACTCCTTGGCCTCAGGGAAGTTCCTCAGCAGCCACAAAAGTTGGTAGCTGCCGAGCGAGTCAAATGCAACCACCCGTCCGCTACCTTCATGAATTGACTTACCTAATTTGATACATAGCAGCGCTTGTTGGTATGCTTCACCAAGCATGCAAAGTCCACTACTTGGTAGGCTAATGCCGACTGAGACATCTATCTGCGGAGACTTTCCAGATACGACCCTTTGAATAGCCTGGGCCATTCTCTTAACAAAGGAACCGTATTCCTGATTTGGTTGAAGCAAGCACACGATGGTATTCCCGATAGACTGAATTAGGACATCCCCTGCCTTCCCTTGAATAGAGTCTTCAACGATCCCAAGGATGCGTTTCTTTACACTTTCGATATGGAGATCATATTGCTCTTTCTCACGCGGCAAGTGTCCCTCGCAACAATCAATTGATGCGACGACAACAACTAAAGGTTCACTAAAATCAAGATTCAGGTTTAGGGCATGTGCTCGCTTTTGGATTTCTTTCTCGGAGGCAAAGCCCCCGCGAATGAGATCATTGAAAAGCTCTCCCTTCAGACCGAGTTCCGCATCGCGAACTGCTTTACGCTTTGATAACTCCTGAGTTATTACCTTATGCGCTGATTCAACCGCAATGAGATCCTCGCCGGTCAGTGGTCGGTTGGCCTCCAAAACAACAAGATACCCACAGACATCGCTCCGAATACGCACTGCCATTCTGGTCCCTGCCAACCGTAGATGCTTAGGAGGGTCATAGGGAACCTCCAAGTCAATATCAAAACGATCAGGACACGAATCCCAGGAATTCTGTTGCAGGGCGCGTTGGAGAGCCATTATTCCTGTCTTCACAGCATTTTTCTCATCCACGGCCTTATCTCTAAAGAGGGTTTCCAATCCGTTTTCAGTCTCTGAAAACGCGATTTCATCAAGCACTAGATCGTACATGATTACAGGGTTCTCTATAAGCCTGCTCAAGGACGAACATAAGTCATTCAGACTGCCCCCCTCCAGCACAACCTTGGAAAGCAACTCATAAACCCTGGTTGCCCTTCGTAGTCTCGCTAACTGCTCATCGTAAATCCTCTCGTGTATGGGAATCATAATATCCATATATGGAAGAGTCCTTGGTATCTCAATGAGGGGCAAGCCGATCTCATCTGCCTGAGCGATTAAGGACTCAGGAACCGAATCCAGATACTGGCCTGGCTTCACAGCCAAGGCCGCCACCCCTTTCTGCGCAAGCTTATACACTAATGAGTCTTCAAGGCCGACGTCTCCTCGGAACGCGAACCCCGAGGTTAAGAGCAACTCCCCTCCTCTCAACCATTTCACAACATCAGGGACTTCCATGATATTCACGCAAGTAATAATGTTGCTAAGGCCTCTGTCGCCTGACAGCACTTTCCCCTCCTTTAGGCAGTCAAGCTCCAGGGCTTGTTTCACCGAGATTCCCATATTCACCACTCCCATATGATCTATCGCGCAGCCGGTCCGTGGTTAGACGGTTGGAGGAGCTAACCTGTAATCCATATGCCTCTTGTTAGCTATTATACCAGCTATCCCCGCCTTTGTAAGCTGGAAAGCATCTGTTACCGGATTGCTTGCCTGTAGTGGCCGGGTAACCATCCACAGGGGCAAACCACCTCCGGGGATCAATCCGAATTGTCTAAGTAGATCACCACAAATAATCGCCGGTTCCAGAAAGTGTACGTGCCGTGCAGGGTGGCCGGTGTTGCACTCGGGGACGGCTCCCCAAGCAGGTCGCCTTGACAAAATCCGGCCCGTAGGCCAGTGGCCGAATTTTGACACCCCTCGTTGCAATCACCGGCCACCCAAGACAATCGGAAAACGAGCGAAAACTAATGAACTCATACTTAGATGTGCCCCTGACTTGCAGGCTTATTGAATAACCTCGCGAGTACAGTGACAGTGAGATATGCCACAGGACCTGTCAGTACTGCACCAACTACTGTACCGGGTCCGAACGATGCCCCAAGCAGCAAACCAATGACCACTGCAGTTACGTCCATTCCTATCCGGGTGGAGCCAATAGAAACCTGCCGTTTATCGCTTATCATGACCATCACACCCTCTATCGAACCTTGTCCAAAATCAGCGCTTACGGATATCCCAGCCCCCAGTCCATGCAGGAAAACCCCGACAGCCAGCATTAGCCAGGAGGTCAAAGGGGTGACAGGATCAGGCACCAACGGGAGAAAAAAATCCAGCGCCCATCCTACGATAAACGCGTTCAGTAGAGTGCCAGGCCCTATCCTCGATCGATCCAGAATTAACAATACCACTAGGAGAAACACACTATTTAGCTGGTTCGCCCTACCTACGCTGATCCCAGTCTTGCCGGAGATTCCCAGAACCAGAACGGTGAAAGGGTCGGATCCTATGTCCGCCTTCACGTAAAATGCGATACCCAGGCCGATAAGCGTAAAACCTACAACAGCCCCAACTAGTCTTGCGAAAGTAGAAGATTGGTGCATTTAGACAACTCCTCATGACAACAGTGCATGATAATATGAGCCCTTGCTGCTGTTGCTATGCAGCTCCCCCAGGCCCCTTTCAAGAATTTACTTCAGTATATCACCCCTGTTAGCACACATGTCAATAGGATTCATGACCAAGCTATTTGCATCATGGCCCCTTTTCACGCATGACAACCTGTAAATTCAGAGAGTAACGCCTGCATTATTCTCAGGCAGGCGGGGCCAAGAGATAGCTCTTTAGCAAGCGTCAATCTGCAATGCTTACAGAAACGTTGACAAATCCCTTAGGTTGGCTATTTCGTAGTCGGGTTCCAATCCTGGTAGGGTGGGACTCTTGGTAGGGTTATACCAGCATGTCCTGATTCCGAATCCGATGCCCCCTGCAATGTCGGAGTCCAGGGAGTCCCCTACCATGAGGACGGTCTTTTTGTCACTATGCCCTAAAGCACGGAAAGCACAGTTGAAGATACCGGAATGAGGTTTGCTGTATCCCGCGTCTTCAGAAGTAATCACCTGTTCAATAAAAGGCTCCAAAGGCGAACCTTTGAATCGAGCCATCTGGACTTCTCGTATGCCATTGGTTACTATTGCAAGCCGGTATCTGTTTGCCAAATACCCACAGACTTCCTCGGCACCGTCAAGCAGATAGCCCCCTTTTGAAAGGTTAATCATATACAGCCTGTTAAACTCTGTAAGGTCAGCTTCGGACATCAATCCGTCAAACATCCTCCTGAACCTTTCGATACGCAGTCCACGGGATGTGATTCTTCCTGCCTCAATCTTTCTCCATAACCGCTCGTTTATTTCCCTGTATACCGGCAAGTGGATGTCTATGTCATACTCTAAGCCGAAATGGCAAAACGTGTCCCTCAGGGCATCGCTTTCTGCCCTGTCATAGTCAAACAAGGTTCTATCAGCGTCGAACAATATGAGTTCCAAATTCACTCGAGATCCTTCCTCCCCAAATCTCACGAGGGGCACTAGTCTCCTCTCCCGGGCGCGTATGGTTTACGCCTGTAAACCCCATTTTCCAGATACTCCCCCCTTAATAATAGCTAACCGCATCAATTCCCGGAAAATCCCGGCTCATCCCGGGAGCATATTTCACTCGCTCATCTCAATTTGATTCGTACCATATTTCGCACGTTTCGGAGAGTTTACCGGCAGATTCCTAGGCAGTTTCACACCATTCCAAAACGGTGTGAGCAAGTACCTTTGTGCTCCGTATAAGGTCTTCTACCTTGACCCATTCGTTATTGGCATGCATCTGCTCAGTCATGCCTGGGCCGAAGATGACTGTTGGGGTATTATTATCGCTATTCATAAAGCGGATATCAGCCGCTCCTTCGCGACCACTGATGACAGGTTCAGTCCCCAGGATCTTGGTAAAGGTTTTGCACAGGGTTTGTACTATAGAATCATTCACAGGAATTTCTGATGGTTCTGCAAAATATCCGGTAAAGACAACTTCGGGGGGATTATCTCTTAGCCAGGGGTCACCGGCAACCTTGTCTCGGAGAAATTCTATGAATTCTGCCTTGACTGCAGCATTATCTTCACCTGGCAGTGTGGCTATGGAACCTTTTAGTAAACAACTATCTGGAAAAGCACTGTGATAAGATCCGCTTTCCATAGCACCCACCATGCAAGGGATAGCACCCAGAGTGTTTGGGTAAAGCGGGTGACTCAGACGTGCCACTCTGATTTTCTCAAATTCGGCTACTATTTGGGTTACGAGATAGCCTTTATCGATAGCGTTAACTCCTTCCCAGCGGCGTTGAATACCGGCAGCTTTGCCTTTCACCTTTATTTCGAACCACATACGTCCAATGGAAGCCGGCTGAACACACATACTAGAGCTCTCACAGCATATACCTGCATCGGCATTATAACCTTTCATAACGCAAGCCAAGGTACCGTTACCGGTAAGCTCTTCATCAACTACGTATTCTAAGATGACATCTCCTTTCAGCTTGATACCAGATTTAACAACTGCCTTTACGGCCATGGTCATAGCTGCTAAACCCGATTTCATATCGGAAGCACCGCGTCCATAAAGCTTGCCATCTTCTACATCTCCTGACCAATATCCATGCACCCAGCTCGCTGGATCCCCACCAGGAATTACGTCTACATGGCCGTTAAGGAGTAAAGACTTGCCTCCTCCATCACCTTTCAGTGTACCAACTACATTAGGCCGGCCTTCGTAATCTTGGGGGGGTTCCACAAAAGCAGGATGTTTTCGTAATTCTTCCAAAGGCGGCACGAAAACATCTATATCTAGGCCCATTTCTCCGAGTTCTTGTGCAATAAATTCCTGAATAGGCCCTTCATTTCCGGTTATGCTTGGAATTCGAATCAGATCCTGAAGAAAACTAATGATCGTTGTTCGATTTTCTTCTATCCACTTATCAATACGCTGACTGTGATCCATGGATTATGGCTCCTTTCATTTTGTGTCAATTACTGAGGCTTGCAAGCTTAGGTTGTAGAGGCGCCTGATACCCCAAATTCTTTATGTGCGCTCCATCCTTCGGGACTATCCGCCAGATAATGAACGAAGCCGGCACCATTATCGCAGGATGCAGGTTGCACTATACGTAGATGATACTGACTTAGTGCAGAACTACATGCGAAAGAACCCAATGCTATAAATGATACCATAAAACACGTTGGGTTTGACATCTCGAAGCAGTAGGGTCTGCAAAATTCCTGCATGAACGCAGCCGGTGACAGATCATGATGATGAAAACATAGTAGGAATTCAGCCCCCTTGAAGAGAGCTTAAGTGGGCGAGAACAAGATAATGCGGTCTCTACAAGTCTACACCAAATCACTGAATAAAGCGGCGACAGCTACTTCCAGCCCCTCAAAAAACACCGATTGAGCCGTAGCACCTAGCTCATAGGCCTTGTAATATTCTATCTCATAGTCTTTCAAACTATAAACAATGATGGTTTTTTGCCTTGGATCAACAATCCAGTATTCCTTCACCCCCGACAATCTATAGGTATTCAGCTTGTCAATCATATCTTTGGTGCGAGTGCTATTTGATAAAACCTCAGCCACTAGGGTGGGTGTACCCATATAGCGGTCTTTATCCGTGACATTACCTTCTAAATCGCAGGCAACGATCAAATCGGGTTGCATCACATCCGGTTCCGTAATGTCTTTTTTTCTGAAATGAACATCAAAGGGGGCTAAAAACACCCGGCATTTGCTACCCTTAAAGAACACGTGAAATAGGGGATACAATTGTCCAAGTACCTGCTGATGGGTAACACTCGGTGAAGCCAATAAGTGGATTTCGCCATTAATGAATTCCATTCTGAGCTCACTTTTCTCATAGATCGCCATAAACTCCTCGTAGGACACTTTCTTCCCACCATATTGGTAGTCAAGGGCTTTGTCTCGCACTACAAGATACTGTTCAAGATCTGTGACATATGGTGTTAACCTCGCCACCTTTTTCCCATTTTTGGTGATAACCACATCATTGAATTTTTCCACGTGGCCCATGTACTTACCGAAATTCTGTTTTAACTCGGTCGCGGTCACAATGTACTTTTCCTTGGTTTTCATTGTATCACCTCACTACCACCGTATCACAAAAGCATTAGTTGTGCTACTCTTTTGTCTATTTATTGCATGGATAATATGCGAAGTTAAGCAGGGCTTTGTACGCCTCATCTTCAACTACAGAACATGTCTTTGGAACATAACCCGGAATCTTCCGGCCGCTCTTCGGCGACCTTAACAGAACCACAGGACTCTCCTTGACAGCCCCTAAGCCCGATGTTAAACTGCGGTTAGTAGCTCATATTATGAGCAGGTGCTAATTGGTTCCTGCAGAGAGGGGGATCACGGGGTGAACTACTTTCTCACGGAGGAGCAGGAGATCATCAAGGAGCTTTCCGCAAAGATCGCTGACGAGAAAATCGCGCCGCGTGCAGCAGAGTTTGATGAAAGTGAAGAGTTTCCGTGGAATCTCATTCGAATTCTGGCAGATTCAGATTTATTTGCAGTATGGGTTCCGGAGGAATACGGAGGCCTCGGCGGTGGTGTGTTCGAGCAATGCCTTGTAGTGGAAGAGCTGTCCAGGGCTTGCGCAGGAGTGGCAGTATCGTATGCAGCCAGCGCACTCGGAGGGTTTCCCATCCTCATGTTCGGGACGGAAGAGCAAAAGCAGAAGTTCATGCCTGAAATAGCCTCCGGCTCGAAGCTGGCAGCATTTGCACTTACAGAACCCGATGCCGGGTCAGATGCAGGCAATATCCGAACCACAGCAGTCCGCGACGGAGATCACTACGTGCTAAACGGCACCAAACAGTGGATCACCAACGGCGGTGAAGCAGACGTATATGTCGTTATCGCAACGCTGGACCCTGAAAAAGGCCCCAGGGCGATGACGGCTTTCATTGTGGAAAAGGGAACTCCCGGATTTGACTTTGGAAAAAGGGAAAAGAAGATGGGCATCAGGGCTTCCGCTACAACTGAGCTGATATTCACAGACTGTAAAGTTCCGGTTGAGAACCTTTTGGACAAGGAAGGCAAGGGCTTCTTGGTTGCCATGCGCACTCTTGACAAAACACGTCCCGGAGTAGCCGCTCAGGCTGTTGGGATTGCCCAGGGCGCACTGGATAAAGCAGCCGAGTATGCCTCAACACGCGTCCAATTCGGAAAGAGAATCGGAGAATTCCAAGCTATCGAACACATGCTGGCTGATATGGCCACCCAAATCGAAGCAGCTCGCTCCCTCGTCTATAATGCGGCCTGGATGATCGATTCCGGTGTCCGCCATATTACTAAGGCTTCAGCCATGGCAAAGCTATTCGCGTCAGATGTAGCCATGAAGGTCACTTGTGATGCTGTGCAGATATTCGGCGGTTACGGTTACATGCGGGACTATCCTGTTGAGAAGATGATGCGTGATGCAAAAATCACCCAGATATATGAGGGAACAAACCAAATTCAGCGGTCAATCATAGGCAGCGCCATAATCAAGGAGGCCTTGAGACGCAAATGAATTTGGTAGTCCTTGTGAAACAGGTTCCCGAGACTACGGATGTCAGGATAGACCGCAAAACCAATACGTTAATTCGGGAAGGGGTATCGTCCATCGTAAACCCCTTCGACATGTATGCCGTAGAGCAGGCCCTACGAATACGGGATGAACACGGCGGACAAGTCACTTGCATATCTATGGGCCCTCCGCAAGCAGAAGCCGCGCTCCGTGAGACCCTGGCTGTCGGTGCGGATGAGGCCATTCTTCTTTCTGACAAGGCTTTCGCAGGCGCAGACACGCTTGCCACTTCGTATACGTTGGCAAAAGCTATTCTGAAACTCGGTGACTTTGACCTCGTGATCTGCGGGAAACAAGCAATAGACGGGGATACGGCTCAGGTCGGCCCGGGTGTCGCTGAACATCTGGATATTCCCCATGTTACTTATGTGAGCAGAGTGGAGGAGATTTCAAACCGGCATATACGTGTCCGTCGAATGACTGAAGAGGGCTATGACGTCATTTTCTCGCCTCTCCCTGCCCTGATAACCGTAGTAAAGGAAATCGGTGAGCCAAGGATGCCGTCTATCAAAGGCACGCTAAAAGCAAGAAAAGCCCAAATCACCACATGGACTGCCAATGATCTTGAGGCAAATGAACTGATGCTGGGATTGTCAGGCTCGCCTACGCAAGTCTCCCGGATTTTCTCGCCGGAAATCAGGCCGGGGGGCGAAATCATAAAGGGGGATTCGGCATCTGAGAAAGCCAGGAACCTGCTGGTAAGGCTGAAGGAAAGTCATCTGTTCTAGGTGAATAGACTGACATAAGCCTTTACCATTCCCCGGAGCCATCAGGTTTCCGGTATTGTGTTCGGGGGACGCCGCGCCGGCGGCGCGCCTCGTTCGAATTTGGCCTATCCACATACTCGCCAAATTCTCGACGTCCCCTCACTGCAAGCACCGGAAACCCCGGAAGAATTCCCCGAGCCGGAAGGTATCGAATAACAAGAACGCCATGTTTTTGTGCAGCTTACGAAATGGGAGGCTTTCATCAATGTCAGTTGAAATTATCTCCTCTAAATGCACCGGTTGCGGGGCATGCGTCCCTGCCTGCCCGTATAACGCCATAGAAGTCAGAGATGGCGTTGCTTATCTCCTGGATAATTGTGTTCTCTGTGGAGCCTGCCGAGAAGAATGCCCTTCAGACGCTATTGTTGCAGCAAATTCAGGCCGGCCTTCCGAGGAATCTGAAGGTGTGAAGCCTGAAACGCATGGCCGGCATTGGGAAGGTGTATGGGTATTCATAGAGCAACGCAACGGAAAGCCTGCAGGTGTCGCATATGAGCTGCTGGGGGAAGGACAGAACCTGGCGTCTGACTTAGGTGAAGAACTATGCGCCGTCCTCTTGGGATATGACGTTGAACACGTGGCAGAGGAGATGATTAAGTATGGCGCAAGTAAAGTGTACTTAGTTGATGACCCTGCCCTTCAGAACTTCCAAGATGAGCCTTATGCACAGGTAATTGCTGAGCTTGTGACGGAATACCGGCCTTCTGTTTTTCTTTTCGGAGCCACTACTGTCGGGAGATCCCTTGCCCCAAGGATAGCTGTCAAGTTGAAAACCGGACTCACCGCGGACTGCACCGGACTTGACATTGACAAAGAGAATAGGCTGCTCCTTCAAACCAGGCCTGCATTCGGCGGAAATATCATGGCCACTATTGTTTGTCCGGAAAAGCGGCCTCAAATGGCAACAGTGCGTCCGAAAGTCATGAAAGCCCGAGTGCCCGATAATAGCCGAACCGGCACAGTAGTGAAGCTTTCCCGGGAAATCCTGCCTCCCCGCGCCAGGCTTTTGGAAACAGACCTTGCGTCCGGACAGCGTGCGAATATCCAGGAAGCAGACATAGTAGTGTCCGGTGGCAGAGGCCTTGGGAAACCTGAGAATTTTGCGCTCCTGGAGGAGCTTGCCCAACTGCTGGGAGGCGCGGTAGGCGCCTCGCGAGCCGCAGTTGACGCAGGTTGGATACCATATGCGCATCAAGTAGGACAAACCGGTAAAACTGTAAGGCCAAAGCTCTATGTAGCATGCGGCATATCCGGAGCTGTCCAGCACTTGGCGGGAATGTCCTCGTCTGACGTAATAGTCGCAATTAACAAGGATCCCAACGCGCCGATATTTTCCATAGCCACCTACGGCATCATAGGAGATGCTCTGGAGATTATACCTGCGCTCATAGATGAGCTCCGGAAAAACCCTTGACATAAATGACAATAAATGTATTGATTTGACAATCATTCCATTTCCGCCAGAAGGACTCTCTCATGCAATCAGGCTCCTCGGAGACACTATTCTTAGGGGTGGAGCTATGAGTCGGAGAAACCGCAGCATCGTTTCGGATCAAGTAAAATACGAAATTGCAAAAGAACTAGGATTCGCTGATAAAATCGGTGTTGAGAATGGATTGTACGACTACGGCAACATCACCACTCGAGAAGCCGGTCTAATAGTCCGCGGGCTGATTCAAAAAGCCGAGGAACTCATGTCAGGCCAGCTCAGGAAGTAAGATCGGCATGTGGAATCCGGTAAGCTGACAAAGCAAAGAAGGGGCTTCGGCCCCTTCAAAATTAACCCTGTCGGTGACTTAGTTAAACTCATTCATAACCCGATCAATACCATGTTCCACCCAAACCGCCACAGCGTCTGCTGCCTTCAGCAAGGCCCCTGAAATAATAGGAATTTCTTCCTTTTCAAACCAATCAATCACATGACAACTCATGTCCACAGCAGGACCGGGCATTCCAATTCCAATGCGAAGCCTGGGGATTTCTTCCGTTTTAACAACATCAATAATGGATTTCAACCCGTTATGTCCGCCATCGCTTCCCTTGGCGCGAATCCTCAGCCTGCCTTGTTCCAACGCGATATCATCTAAAACAATCAGCATGTTACCGGGATGCAAATTGTACCAAGTCACCATGGCGCCAACCGCAAGGCCGCTACGATTCATATACGTCAGGGGTTTGGCAAGAACAACATTTATCCCCGCTATCTTCCCATATCCTATGAGCGACGAAAACCTGTACTCTCCAAAGCGGATCCCATGTCGAGCAGACAATATATCCATTACCCGAAATCCGGCGTTGTGTCGGGAACCTTCATATTGGCTACCGGGATTACCCAGCCCGACGACGAGTCTTATATCTCTGTCGGATTCTCTGCTACTCTGTTTCATGTCCTCCGGTAGCGACATGATCCTCAGTTGCCCCTTCAGCCGTCAATTCCTCATCCTCTTCCTCAGCTTCCTCTTCCTCTTCAACCACTATATCGGGAGCGGCAACGAGGATGATTACTTCGTCTTCCCCTGTGTTCGCCTGGACATCCTCCGGGAGGTCAAGGTCTCCTACCTTGATGGAATCGCCGATCTCCAGCTTGGAAACGTCTACCTCTACGCGCTCAGGGATATCCATAGGAAGTGCATGCACTTCCAGCTCCCATATCATGTGCTGCATGATGCCTCCGTCGTTTGGCCTGCTCTCTTCACCCACAAGCACTACCGGCACCTTAGTGGTAATAGCTTCATCCATAGATATGGCTTGGAAATCCACGTGAATCACATTACCGCGCACGACATCTGATTGTACTTCCTTAAGAATTGCAGTCTTCTCAATCTCATCCGGGCCTTTCTCATCTGCATCCTTAGACAGGACCAGTCTGATTAACGTACCTCCGCCAAGCCCGGCTTGCATTGCTTTTCCGAATTCGCGCTCATCCAGGGAAATGATGGTCGTCTCTTCACCTTTCCCGTAGACAACAGCAGGTACCCTGCGGCTCGCCCGCATTCTTCTCGCAGCGCCTTTGCCTGTTTGCTGCCGTAATTCTCCCCTTATGATCACCTGTCTCACGTCGTGTCAACTCCTTCTAACAGTGCCGCCTACTCAAATAACGTCGAGACCGGAAGGTCCTGGTAGATACGCTTGATTGCCTCTGCTAAAAGAGGTGCGACCGACAGGACTTCAGTTCTCGCCGGACGTCTGCTTTCACTCAGCGGTATAGTGTTTGTGACAATTACTTTCTGAAGGACCGATGCTGACAAATTGTCCTTTGCTTGCCCCGATAGAAGGGCGTGAGTGCATGCTGCAAGTACCTGTTTTGCTCCTGCATCATGCAGCGCCTCCGCCGCTTGGACAATTGTGCCGCCAGTGTCAATTATATCATCAACTAGTATAACAGTCTTGCCTTTCACATCTCCAATAATGTTCATCACTTCTGAAATATTCGGCGCAGGACGTCTCTTATCAATTACTATCAAGCCGACGCCTAGTTTCTCCGCCATTGCCCGCGCCCGTACCGTTCCCCCGATGTCGGGAGATGCGATAACACAATTGGAGAGGCCGGAATCCCTAACGTATTTTACAAGAATCGGCATGGCAAGCAAGGGATCGACAGGAATATCGAAGAAACCTTGAATCTGTCCTGCATGGAGGTCTATTGTCAGTATTCTGTCACATCCTGCGGTAACAAGGAGGTTAGCGACTAATTTGGCGGTAATCGGGTCTCTGGCCTTAGCCTTCCTGTCCTGCCTTGCATAGCCATAGTAAGGGATCACTGCAGTCACCGTTCTTGCAGACGCCCGACGCATGGCATCAACAATAATCAAGAGCTCCATGAGATTATCATTCACCGGTGGGCAAGTAGGTTGTACCAAAAAGCAATCCACGCCCCTGACTGTCTCGTCTATGCCTACTCGTATTTCGCCGTCCTTGAACCTGTCCACTCTCATGGCAGAGACTCCTATGTCAAGATGAGAAGCAATCTCGAAGGCAAGCTCAGGATGAGCCAGCCCTGTAAACAACTTCAGCCTCTTATAAGACGGCAATATCAGATGCACCCCGTCGTTACCATTCATTGCACAAGCCCTCCTATATATCGCAGGTTCCGCCGGAATCTTCTTGAGAACCTGATTTCTTACCCTCTTTGAGTCGCTTCTTTACCCAGCCCTGAATATTCTTTTGCCTTCCACGGGCTATTCCAAGGGCTCCTTCAGGCACATCTTCCGTGATAGTGGAACCTGCAGCAATATAAGCTCCCTTGCCGATTTTCACAGGCGCCACAAAGTTGGTGTTACTGCCCACAAATACTCCGTCTGAAATAATAGTAGGATACTTGTAACATCCATCGTAGTTACAGGTTATCGTTCCTGCTCCTATGTTAACCCCTTCACCTACCGTCGCATCGCCGAGATAAGTCTGATGAGGAACTTTACTGCCTTTTCCTACAGTTGATTTTTTCACCTCTACAAAAGTCCCGACCTTGGAACGCTCAAGAAGGACAGTCCCTGTGCGAAGATACGCATAAGGGCCTACCGATACATCTTCACCTACTTCAGCTTCAATAACAACAGCATTACTTATGGAAGCGCCTTCAGACACCTTTGAGTCTATAATGCGGGCAAATGGCCCGATTATACAGTTTTCACCGATGACTGTGTCACCCTGGATTACTGAAAACGGCAGGATTTTCGTATCCTGTCCTATGACAACGTCGAAATCCACAAACGTAGTCGCGGGATCCACCATGGTGACACCTGAAAGCATGAGGCGCTCCCGTATCCTGTCCCTGAAGATTTTCTCAGCCTCTGCCAGTTGGAGTCGGGTATTGATGCCCTGTGCAGCTAAAGGGTCTTCTGAGACTATAGCCTCAACACGAAGGCCTTGTTTCATCATCACTTCGATTACGTCTGTCAGATAGTATTCTCCCTGAACGTTATCGGGAGTAATGCGGGAAAGGGCATTAAATAAGTCACGCTTTTCGAAGCAGTAGACAGAACTGTTGACTTCTTTTATCAATGCTTCCTGAGGAGAGCAGTCTTTTTCTTCGACAATCCGGCTCACCCGTCCTGAAGTATCACGCACCACTCGCCCGTAACCCAACGGGTCTTCAACGATTGATGATAACAGTGTTGCTGAAGCCTTTGTTTCTTGATGGTGGTTGACAAGGGATGTCAGGTCGGATTCAGTTAGGTAGGCTGCATCTCCGGCAGCCACCAATACTGTACCTTCATATGCGGAAAGCGCGTCTTTAGCCTGCATGACAGCATGGCCGGTTCCCTTTTGCTCAGTCTGAAGAACACATACCGCCCTCCGGCCCACAATTTCCTCAACAAGTTCAGCCAAGTGCCCTACCACAACAAAAGTGCGCTCCGCCCCTGCAGCCTCCAGCGCATCGAGGACCAACATAATCATGGGCTTCCCGCAAATTTCGTGGACGACTTTCGGTAGTTTTGACCGCATTCTTGTTCCAAGGCCGGCCGCGAGAATAATAGCCTGAAATCCTGGCATGATTCGCAACTCCCTACAACAACATACCTACTCCAACTTCTGTTTAGGCAGTTAGGAGTAGGTTTTTAGCATACCATATATATGTTCAACATGATGTTGCCGGTTTCCTCTATTATACGACCGGAAAACACTAAAGAAAGACTCTCTAACCAAAACAGGCCAAAGCCATTTGCAATGTAGCCTCTGCCCATGAACAGAGACTACGTGATTTCAGCAAATGGCTCCTTCTCTTTGCCGGGGAAATAGCTTATCCCCTGACGCGCGCGTAATACTCCCTACTCCCATCCTTTACTTTCGAAGCCACAATGTGCTCATCAATCAACTGAAAAAGCAGATGATCATGGGGCTTAAGTCCAAGCCGGTTACGCACGTGTTCCGGTATTGTTATTGTTCCGTCGCCATGAACACTGGTTAGTCCGAAAAATCCCCCTTCCCTCCACACCCACTTCCCCTCCTTTTCAGTCATCCAGGAATGTCATGAACCTATTTTATACTAATATGAACCAATTTTCAAGCTTTTTCTGGAAATTAACCCATTTAATGCCTAATTGCTGGCCCTTACGGCTGCTGGCACATAGTATCTCCCCATATCTCAGCTAAGCGCTGCTATTAGCCTTTCATTCAAACAGGGGGAGTCCGAGGGCATCATATACTTCATCTGTGACTACACCTGTTGCGCTCATGGAATTAGCCTTCTGGAACTCCTTTACCGCATCAATCGTAGTCTGCTCGTACATTCCGTCCTGCGCTCCCGGGTCAAAACCCAGCATTTTCAGGCGTGTTTGCACAGCCAACACGTCCGGCCCACGTTCTCCCGGGCCTATCTCGCGCCTGGGATCACGCAAGGGGCCGAAAGGATTACCTATTATGACCACATGCGTACCCATGGGGATCCAGTCAAAAATGAGTTCAACGTCATGGTTAAGCATCCTGATGCATCCTCCGCTGACGAAACCCCCGATCTGCCAAGGCTTATTTGTGCCATGGATGCCGTACTTACCCCACGGCATATTGAGTCCTAACCACCTTGTGCCGAAACCCCCGCTCCATTCCCCTTTGGACACAACTTGCCATTGCCCGGGCGGAGACGGTGTGGATGGCTTACCTACAGCTACAGGAAATTTTCGGTAAGCCTTTCCGTCTGAGAAAACTGTGAGAGTCCTTTCCACTGTGTCCACCACTATGTCTATCCGCCCTGCCGGCCTTGTAATTTCGGTTTGACCTGACGGGCTTGGGATATCCATCTGTAGGGATGGTTTTGCAGCCAATTGCAGCATTTCCTGAGTCAAATCGTCCTCAGGCTCACAATCGCATGAGTATTCCTTTACCGGGCCTGGCTCGTCAATTTCAGGCGCTGTATGCAGGCCTAATTCTTTCTTCTTGATTCCGCTTTCCCATTGCCACATGACGGCTGTGCCCAGAATTACAACGGCAATGACCATGAGCGCGCAGAATCGATGCACCTAAACCACCCCCTGAACATATAGGGCAGCAAAGACTCATCGTGAAGTATTCCCGGCGGGTTTCTACGACTAAACTTAGTATTTCACAGTTGGGCTTAAGCCTGTCACGTCACAAAGAAAAAGCGGAAACAAGCTAGGGGCGATCCTCCTGAACATGGCAGCGATCCACCTGAACAGGGCAGCGATCCACCTGAAGCAATGCTCGGCTTACCGCTGTGCAAGTCTACTTGATTCCCTGCGAGATATCAATATTGACGCAGGCTTAGCTTCTTGGCTATACTTCAACTAAGTAGATCACCATGAGACCGTTGTTCTCTCCCATATTATGTTAACACAGCTCGCTTGAATCGCAGAAATTGGNNTGTACGTACTGTACAGGGTTGCCGGTGTTGCACTAAGGGGACGGCGCCCCAAGCGGGTTGCCTTGACAAAATCCGGCCCCTAGGCCGGTGGCCGGATTTTGACACCCCTCGTTGCAATCACCGGCCTCAGAGAACGTACGTACCGTGCGGGGCTACCCAAGACAATCGGAAAACGAGCGAAAACTAATGAAGTCATACTTAAATGCCCGTCATTGTCTAAGGAGAGCGCAGATAAGGAGAGCGCAAACCATGAATTGCCGCGAGCCTGTAATCTTCGAGATGAATATTGCAATCCCGGAACACGTTTCGGAAATTGCCGAAATGCTGACAGAAAGCGGCCATGAGGCTTATGTAGTCGGAGGCGCTGTGAGGGACTATCTGATTGGCAAAACACCGACTGACTGGGATATAGCATCTTCTGCCACACCCGGAGAGGTGAAGAGGATATTCGGCGACAGAGCCATCCCTACAGGCGAACGCTTCGGGACACTGACTGTCTTTCCTGGCGGCCGCCAGGGAGTTGAGGTAACGACATTTCGGGAAGAAGGCAGGTACTCTGATGGACGCAGGCCTGATAGAGTAGTCTTTTCCGAAAGCCTCAGGGACGATGTGGCGCGCCGGGATTTCACAATCAACGCCTTAGCCTACGACATCCTGCAAAAGAGCGTTACTGACTATTTCGGAGGAATAGACGATCTCAGAGACGGGATTATCCGGACGGTAGGTGATCCTAAAGAACGTTTCAGTGAAGACTCTCTCAGGATGCTCCGGGCNNCGGAGCTTCATTCTGCTATCAGAAGGGTGTCGCCTGAACGTATCCAGGACGAACTGTCCAGGATGCTCTTATCTGCCCGGCCCGGCAAAGCCCTCCGGTATGCTCATGAAACTCATCTCTTGGATCATATCCTTCCTGAGCTTTCAGATTGCGCGCATATACCTGCACATCACGAAAGCCCTGATACTCTTCTTGAGCATAGCATCCGGGCTTGTGAAAGCATCGAACCCAGGCTGGAACTGCGCCTTGCTGCGCTACTCCATGATATCGGAAAGCCTGTGACAATGGAGCAGGATGACACCGGCAGGCTCCGCTTCTTCAGCCACGAAAGTGTCGGCGCTGAGCTTGCAAAAGCTGCCCTTGAGAGGCTCAAGTATCCCGGGGCCCTGATTAATAGAGTCATAACCCTCATCAAATGGCATATGTTCACTTATGAACCTGCTACAAAAGATAAGGGGATCCGGCGACTGGTGAATTTATTGGGACTTGAGGCCATCTACGATCTTGCCAAGGTACGGCAGGCAGACAGAGTTGCGCTGGGCTTGGAGCCTAACCCCGGCAGCAATATGGAGGCCTTTTTGAGAAGGCTGGAAGATGTATTAAGACAAGGCCCTGCGTTCACAGTAAACGACCTTGCTGTAGACGGCAGAGATGTCATGAGAATCCTTGACATACCGGAAGGCCCGGAAGTAGGAAGGGTCCTTGCCGAGCTCCTCGAGATGGTTTTGGAAGAGCCTGGCCTTAATTCCCGCGAGAGACTGCTGGACATTGTGAAGACAATGGCAGACAACAAAATGCAGTAAGAAACAGTGAAAAACAAAAAAGGCCTCGCATTCAAGCCGGCCCGGAAACTCGAACAAATTGGCTGGGGCGGGAGGATTCGAACCTCCGCATGCAGGATCCAAAGTCCCGTGCCTTACCGCTTGGCTACGCCCCACCGTGTGTCAAACATAACAGGCTTCTAATGTTTTTTGTAGCACTACGAGTATAGCAAAGGCTCCGGAACACGTCAAGACTCCGAATTGCCTCAGTCAGCCTGGTTGAACCTGAGTGAGCCGCAGGGTGGTGTAAGCCTTTCAAACAGCAACTGTCTTAGTGGACAACAACCTCGGAATCGCCTGTCTGTTTTTCAAATTCCGCGAGCACCATAGTCTGAATTTCGTCACGGGCTTCGGCAGTAATCGGATGAGCGATGTCCCTGTAACCTCCGTCACCCACTTTGCGACTGGGCATTGATACAAATAGTCCTGAAGGGCCTTCCACTACTTTCAGTTCCTTTACCACGAAGGAGTCGCCGAAGGTTATCGAAGCTATAGCTCGTGTTTTCCCGTCACTCTTCACCGGCCTGATTCTTACTTCAGTAATGTTCACTTTATACGCCACCACCTTCTATAAAGAATAGAAAAGCGGGTTGCGTAGACTATATTCCATATAAAGACATAAATTCCTTCTTATGGAATGTAGAAATTGCCGTCAAAACCCCTCGCGACTATTAAACCTGGTTCGTGCTCCCCTGATCTCCTAATATCTCTTGCGCAAGCTCGAGGTCTTTTGGCTTGTCAACATCAAATGCTATTTCCGCATAATCTGAAATCACACCCATGGCCTGGACCCCGGTGAGAGTTTCTAACCTGCGTTCAATGTCCCGTATGGACAAACGCCTCATGAGGAATTTGAAGATTAGCCACATCCCAAGGACGCTCCCCATCATCCAGGGCTTCTTACGGGTAGCTATCGCTTGTTCTAAGAATCTCCCGCAAGCCAGAAGGGCGGACGGCTTTACTAAGGCAATGTTACCACCGGTCAGCGTCCCTTCGAGGATAGTCAAGTATGTCCTCTTTATCCCCGGAAACTCATATTCGCAGGCTTCCCGTGGAACCACCGGATAGTATATGTCCGCAGGGCGCGTCGCTGCCTGTCTAAAAAGGTCGTCAATTGCCTCGCATGTCAAGAGAGGTATATCCCCGGTCACGATTAGCGCAGGCTTGTCAGGATCCAATTGAGAGAGGCCTGCTCTCAAATTCTCGAGCAGCGCTCCATGCCCCTCTACGGGAACGAGTCCGGGTATAGGGCCTATGCTGTCGGACACCTCCTTGGGGCATACAAGCACAATCCTCCCGATTTCCTCATACCTCCTGAGCGTATCCAGAACATATGAAAGCATGGGCTTACCTTGGATACTGATAAGGGCTTCATACTTCGCACCATCGCACATAGCCAGTTTCCCGTCATTTGCAGCGCCGGCCAGAACAACTGCGTCCACCATGCTTACCGCCCTCCCCTCGCAGCCAGGAGCCTTTGCCCGGCTTGTATTTCTCCGTTCAATATAAGTCTCAGCTATCATGTATTAGTTGTCAAGCGAAAAGCTTTCCCTTCTTGACCAATTCGGTTTTACTCCGGATTGAAGTCGCAGGGTTCTGAGATCCCGGACTCAGCGCACGCCGATGTCCGGCAGGGATATCAAGCACCTGTGGGCACCCGCATCACATAAGTAGATCACCATAAGACCGTTGAACTTCTCCAGTAGCTGCCAGTTTCGCCCAAGATGGCAACCGGTTTTTGCGATTCAAGCGAACTGCGGTAACATAATATGGGATACATCAACGGTCTCCACCATAAGTGATCGCCGGTTTCAGAAAGTGTACGTACCGTGTGGGGCCACCCAAGACAATCGGAAAACGAGCGAAAACTAATGAATTCATACTTATTAGCGCCCTGCACCCGCTTAGTGCCCTGCACCCGCGTCTGGCACCCGTGCACAAGCAACTCCTTGTGGAACTGCTTTACACACGAATACCTCTTTGAACGCTCCGGATGACAGTTTCAATGCACCGCAAATTGCTTCTGCTTTTGTCCTGCTGTCGGCAATACCGAACACGGTAGGGCCGCTCCCTGACATCCCGACTCCAACCGCCCCCGCGGCAAGCAGCGCCTCTTTCGCCCGGGCGATTGAGGGGACAATCGATATTGCAGAACGCTCCAGGTCATTGGTGAGTCTATCGGCAATATCCTGAACTCTGCCTGCTCCAAGAGCACGGACCATTCCTGAAGTAACATCAGTTACATGGACAGCGGTATCATAGGAGCCGGCATCACAGAAGCCGGCATCACGGGCGCCGGTGGTCTCGGTGAGTTGATCAAACCTGGCGTAAGCCCGGGTGGTGTTTACTCTGTCCGGTAATGTCACAATGACAAACCACAGCTCATCAGGCGTGGGCAACAGTTCTATTTGCTCACCTTTCCCTCGAATAATCCCTGTCCCTCCCAGGATGCAAAAAGGGATATCTGCGCCGAGACTCTCACCGACAGCCATTAACTCTCTTTTGCCCAAGCCCAGTTTCCATAGGTGATTAAGCCCTGTGAGGACTGCTGCTGCGTCAGCGCTTCCGCCTCCTAAGCCTGCAGCTACAGGTATCCTCTTTTCCATCTTTATTTCCACAGAAGCTCTGAGGCCTGCGAATTTGGCCAGAGCAAGGGCTGCGTCCATCGCCAGATTGCCGCGAACGAGGGGAATACTTGGATCATTGCACGTGAGTTTGATATCAGCTTCTTCGCCGCCGCTCCCTACGCAAACAGGAGAGCCGGCCCGAAGAAATATCCGGTCGCAAAGATCAACAGACTGCACCACTGACTCTATGTCGTGGTATCCGTCAGGACGCCGTCTTAGGATTTTGAGGGTCAGGTTGAGTTTGGCCCGTGCCTCTAAGGCCATTTCTCCCACGGTTATCGAATCTCCCCCGGTTATCGAGTCTCCCACAGTCACAGAATCTCCCACGGTTCGTGATCTCCCACGATTGCCCGCTACCTATGGATTACCTGTGCGCCACAGATGGTTGCCTGGGGTTACCTTTGGTTGCCTCTCCGTTGCTTGTCCGTTACCTTCGGTTACCTATGCTTTACCTATCCACTGCCTATCATGATGATCCCCGGGGCGGAATCTCTGAGTAAAACCCCGGCGCGAAATCCCAGGACGAAATCTATGAGCCAACTCCCAGAGCCAATTCCTAAAGTGAAATCTCATTCTGAGGAATCGCACGCCGGAACAAGCCCCGGAAGAAGTCACGGATCCCTCTTGACAACACTGTGAAAAAGCCCGCCCTTTGAACATCTTCGGTAGACACCACATTGACTCGTGCAATTTCTTTATTGTCAAGGGATACCATAACCTGGCCGACTCTTTCGCCTTTCGCGATTGGGGCTTTGCGCTCATCAGGGACGAATTCCGTCGTTATCAGGTCCTTCTTGCCTTTCTCCACGAGCACTGCATAGTCCTTGTCAACACCTGCAACAACCATTTCCTGACGTCCGTTGGGAATCCTGACAGACCCGACGCTCTCTCCTTGAGTTGCCAGGACTACGCGATCGAACTCGCGGAATCCGTAATTCAGTAGCTTTATCGTATCATCCAGACGCTCATCATTTGAAGGAAGCGCCATGACTACGGCTATGAGCCGGGTGTCATTTTTCTTGGCTGTAGCGGAAAGGCAAAAACCCGCCTCATTGGTCATGCCTGTCTTGAGGCCGTCAGCCCCGGGATATTTGATTACCAACTCATTCGTGTTTCTGAGAAAAGACTCCTTCTGCTTCGCCCTTGGATGCAGACGCTGGAGCCAGTCTGTCCAGGTGCTGGTCCATTCAAGGATCTTCGGGTATTTCGTGATAAGTTCCCTTGACATGATGGCGATATCCCGCGCTGTGCTGTAATGATCTGAAGCGGGGAGGCCGTCGGAATTCTGAAAGTGCGTGTTCTTCATGTCCAATTCTTTCGCTTTTTCATTCATCAACCTGACAAAGTCCGGTTCAGTACCTGCAATATGCTCGGACAAGGCGAAAGCGGCATCATTGGCGGAGACAATGGCGACTGCCTTCAGCATGTCTTCGAACTTCATTTCCTCGCCTTCCATGAGCCAAATCTGGGAGCCTCCGATCTCACTTGCAGCGGTACTTGTGACTACCATATCATCAAGGCTGACGTTCCCGGCGTCAGCAGCTTCCATAGCCAAAAGCATTGTCATGACCTTCGTGATGCTTGCAGGCGCCAATTGCATATCGGGATCTTTATCGTAGAGCACCTGTCCGGTCTCAGCATCAATCAGTATCGCAGATTTCGCCTTCAGTTCCGGCGCAGCCGCTTGCGACAGCGGAGACAGGCTTGCCATTAGCGCAGCTATCACACAAAAACATATTCCGGGCCATAGTCGGGAACGTAAGACTCGGGAACATGAAACTCGGGAACGAAGAACTCGTTGAATCCTGTTTACCTTGCCGGGGTACATACAATAACCACCTCTCGAAAGCATTAGGCCGTCTTGTTAGAGCAATTGGGCCTGCGGCCGCCCTTCAAAGGAATAAGCCCCTTCTTCAGGAGGGGCGCATGTCATCTCCCTTAAGAGAACGCCGCCGGGCCACCGGTTCTCACGAATATTGTGGGTTTATGGCAATACCTGTTGTTTATTCTGCACATAGATCCTTTCTTCCTTCTTCAGAAGACGGAACTTCGGCCTTTCCATAATATGCCCACAATGGATTTGGCTTACACACAATCAGAGCTTCCAGCCCAATAAGTTCCATGTGTTTAGAAACCAGGCTAGTGCGATTTCTGCAATAATGCAAAGCCAGGGGAGAATACGGGCAGCAAATACCTGATGTCGTCTGCGGTTTGCGAGTCGCGGACGCAACCTTTTGGAATTCGTTGTCGTCCTAATCGTCTGATACGCCAAAGCCACTGCAAGGACAATCCCTACGAGAGGTAAAGCCAGGGCTGCTTTTGTAATCCGCGGTATGGAAGTAGTCAACTCCCAGTCAGCAACCATAAGTAGCGAACCGGCGATACCAAAAACAGCAGCTAAATTCACCAGGCCTAGAATAGCTGCAAGGCCAGTCACTTTGCGCCCGATAAGCCATGCAAATACAGCCCACATGAACACGGAGATTACCGATGCAAGAAGGACCATTGCGAATGAAGTCGTCTCATAGAATCTAAGCCTATCGAAGGACCATGAACCGATATACATGCGCGAGGGCCGATTCCTTCCGAGGAAAGTCTGCCACTCATCAAACACCATAAGGTCATCGCTTGTCAGGTCACGGTAAAGCGCATATCCCTTCTGCTCAGGAGCCCATGTCGTCTCGGGCAGTCCACTTCCTGCAGGAAATGCTAAAGTCAGTCTACCGTCCCCGTTGGTGGTTATACGAAACTGACTCAGTAAGGATATGGCCTTGTCAGCGGTGGCCAGAGGGTTCCGGGTCATGCGGTATGCACCTTGAAAATCCCTGGGATCCACTGCCTGCTGATGGGGGAGTTCGTCGGCCTCACGAGCGNNGCCTCACGAGCGGGAAAGAATATGTCGAAAAGCTTCTTAATGAGTTCGTCATTGAGGCGTGCGGCTCCGATCCCATTGCCTGACACAAACAACCCAAAGCCCTCGTCAGGCGCAAGCAGGAGCTGGGAAGAGAACTGCCATATGTCGCCTCCGTGGTGGACTATGCGGTGTCCGTTACGCCTGCCCATAAACCACGAATATCCGATGCCCGGTACCAGAGGGTTATTAGTAAACTGCTGAGTTTGCATGGCCTCACTGTACTCTGCACCGAGCACACGGCCAGTATCAAGCCGGCTGTCCGGCAAGTTGGCCAAGATGAACTTGGCCATGTCTGCACCAGTGGTCATCAACATCCCTGATGGCATTACATTTATGTGCACATAAGGCACCTTTTTATACTTGCCGCTTTGCCACTGATAACTCGATGACAGCATCTCTTCCATGTGAGGCGTCAGCTCGAAGCTGCTGTCATTCATACCCAGATGAGCCAGGATATTCTCCTGGATGTACCGGGCAAACGGTATCCCGCCTGCGCATTCCACTATATACCCTGCAAGCGCCATTCCGTGGTTGCTGTATTGAAGTAGCTGCCCGGACGGCCGCACCCGAGGTGGAAGCTCATCAGCCAGATATTGGCCTAGTTCCGGATACACGTCTTGTCCAAATTCCGACGTGCCAAGATTCCTTTCATCAAAACCTGCAGTGTGAGTCAGAAGATGACGCAAGGTAATCGGTTGAGGATAAGTGTCCGGGATCTTGAACCCTTCAATGTACGTGTTAACATCTTCATCCAGGTCAAGAATACCGCCTTCCACAAGTTGCATCACAGCCATTCCTGTGAAGACTTTAGAGACGGAGCCTGCGCGAAACACTGTCGTGAAAGGATCAACCTCCTTGCCGGATTCTATGTCAGAATATCCGAATCCACGCATGGTCAGGACTTCGCCATCTTTCACTGCAACGAAGACAACGCCGGGAACATGCAGTCGAGTCATTGCAGGCGGCAGGAATTCGTCGAGAAACTTGTCCAAATCTTGATAAGAAGCAGAAGCAGGTCCCGCGCCCGAATCGCGACTTGGACCGGTTCTTACGTCTGCGACAGCTCTGATTGGCCATAACACAACTATGAACATGAAGAAGGCAACAAGCGCAGACACTGTCTTTTTCACACGCAAACCTCCAGCAATCCAGGGAAGGAATGATGTTCTTCACCCTTTCGCCTCATCCGGCAGATCTCCTGCTCACGCCGGACTATTACCTGTCGGGTGTATCTTTCGAAATGCAGTAGATACGACTTGTTTGACGTAATGATAGTAAGAAGGATATCATAGACATTGTTATTGTTATCGAAGAAAAGGTGGCTACTGCATGATCAAGAGGATCAATGCTCTTTTCGGCGCGCAAGACATGACAGAGGGGAAGCCGATGTCTGCCTTGCTGAGGTTCTCCATCCCTTTGCTCATCGGAAACTTTGCACAGCAGATGTACAGTACGGTGGATTCTGTCATCGTAGGTCGTTACGTAGGCGACAAGNNAATTATGGTGGCACAGTACTATGGGGCCAAGGATAAGGAATCGCTCTCGCGTTCAATCGGCAGTGCGCTGACTTTGGTCTTCATATCTTCACTTTTGGTTATGGCGATCGGCATACCCCTGGCAGGTTCGCTATTGAGGCTCACAAAAACGCCTGTGGAAACACTTGATATGGCCCGCTCTTACCTTACTATTATCCTTTGGGGAGCTTTGGGTCTCGGATTCTATAACATAGTATCAGGAATCCTGCGTGGACTGGGCAACTCTGTGTTCCCATTACTAACCTTACTGCTCACCTCATGTCTTAACGTGATCTTGGACATCTGGTTTGTGGCCGGCCTTGACATGGGGGTTACAGGCGCGGCCTGGGCAACAATCGTTTCAGTAGCCGTCTCTGCAGTGGTATGCATCGTCAAGCTATACAGAATGAGAGATGTAGTGCGGATAGATGCCGAGAATCTGATCCCTTCTAAGAAACTGACCGGCCAATTATTGCGGTTAGGGTTGCCTGCAGGCATTACGCAAGCTATCTTCTCAATGTCCATGGTATTCGTGCAAGCACTGGCCAATAGCATGGGTTATCAGGTGGTGACGTGCACCACAGCGGTCATGCGGATTGACGGCTTCGCAATGATGCCCAACTTCACTTTCGGCATGGCTATTGCCACCTTTGTCGGCCAGAACATTGGGGCGGAGAGAATGGACCGCGTCAGCCAGGGGTCAAGGGACATGCTAAAAGTAAGTTTGGCTACGTCATTCGTGCTAGTGGCCTCACTGTCGATATTCGGCAAGTACCTGATAAGCATGTTCACTACCACAGAAGACATCATCAACCTCGGCGTAAGACAGATCCGCATATTAGCGGCCGGGTACGTAGCCATGGCGATCACCCAGGTTTACGGCGGCATCATGCGCGGCGCCGGAGACACCATGCCCTCCATGTGGATTTCTATGTTCTCCACTGTCGTAATACGTGTACCCCTTGCGTATCTCTGGGCATGGCTCACGAGGAGCCCAACGCACCCTCAAGGATCGCCTGACGCGCTGTTCTTCGCGCTTCTCATAAGCTGGGTCATTGGGGCTGTCTCCACGTACCTTTGGTACCGCCGAGGAACCTGGAAAAGTAGGTCCCTCATCCCATCTTCGGCTTCGGCGTCCTTGACGGCATAAGACGCTATGAGCCATTTTCGCTGTAACAGAAGCCCATAATAACGCGGGTTTAGAAGCCACCTGAAAATTAGTTTCCCCAATGGAGAAGGCCTGTTTTAGGGCATAAAAATGAAGGCAACCGGCCCGATGTGTCGAATATTGTAGAGGAAATAACCTATGAGATATTGCCGGGGTTTATTAAGGGCGCCTGTTTTCGTCCATAGGTGATTCAAAACACCCTTTTGGCAGCTATCTAACTAGGTGGGGCCACTTCACTATCGTGGGGAAGGCGCTTTTTTCCAGATTCAGGGGCTGCCATGCATGAAAAAAGGGCTACAGCGCAAATAGCTTAAGGACAAAAGAAATCTTGAATCCATTATCATTATTATGATAGAATAAATGCATCGTTAATGATAGGTGGTGGGTTTTTTGCCTATAATCAAACCAATTTCCGACCTGCGAAATAACTTTAATCAGATTTCAGAAATTTGTCATAAGGAAAGAGAACCTGTCTTTATCACTAAGAATGGTGAAGGCGACATGGTAGTTATGAGTCTGGCTCTATATGAACAACAACAAGCTCAACTGGAATTATATCAAAAGTTGAGTGAAGCTGAAGCTCAAAGTCTTGCCGGAGTACCTACAATATCACACAAAGACTTGATGAAGAAACTGAAGGTAGATTGAATGAGCATGAAACATGAAATCCGCTACCTTCCGGCGGCCGAACAAGATATGGTTGATATTCTTGAATACATCAGAAGAGACAACCCAAGTGCAGCCGTCAAGCTTATCAATGAAATAGACGAGACTATTTCAAAACTTGAAGACTTCCCGCATATGGGGGCAATTCCAAAAGATTTGCGCTTAAGGAGTCTAAACTACCGAATGCTCATAATTGATGACTATCTAGTTTTTTATGTCGTCAAGGACTGCATTGTGGAAATCCGACGAATCCTTCACGGCAAGAGAAAATACGCTTTTCTCTTATGAGGCTTCCCTAATCCTCTCAGCGTAAACATGAAATAGCTTCCACCTTATCTTCTCGAACATGTGACATAAGTAGGCGGTTGATGGTAATTACGTCAGGAAAGGTAAGCGTTGCGCATGTACATACTAATTGGTAAGCTGGATAAAGGAAAGCAGTAAGCTGCATAAGAAGCATAAGCAAAAATAGTGAGGCGATATGGATGGCGAAAAGACTGACTCGCGAGGAAGTGCCTGTCGAAGAGACATGGCGGCTGGAGGACCTTTTCCCGACCATAGAAGACTGGGAAGCTGCTCTCAGAGAAGCTGATTCTGAAACTGCCGGGGTCACCCGCTACAGCGGCAGGCTCGGTGAAGGGCCCGGCACGCTGCTGGAGTGTCTGGAAGCAGCGGAAAATCTCCTGCGAAAATTCTACCATGCGAACACGTACGCTATGCTGCTTCTGTCGGGAGATGGAACCAATCCTGCCAATCAGGCAATTGCAGGGCGGGCTGCTGCTGCAATGGCCCGTGTTCAAGCCGGCCTATCCTTCATTGAACCTGAAATCCTGGAACTCCCCGACGGAACCATAGAGCGATACCTCGCAGCAGAACCGGGCCTTCAGTCGTTTAGGCGCAACTTGGAGACGATTCTCGGCAACAAGCCTTATGTTCTGTCCCGGGAAGCTGAGAAAATCCTGGCTTCTTTAGGCGAGATCATGAAAGCTCCTCACATGCTCTATAATCGAACCAAAAGCTCGGACATGCGCTTTGAACCGGTCACTGATTCAACCGGACGAGAAGTGCCTGTTTCGTTTGCTACATACGAAGTGATGTTGGAGAAATCACCTGATGTGACCTTACGCAGAAATGCGTTTCTATCATTCACCCGCGGCATCTCTGCATATCAGAACGTTCTCGGCGGGACATTTGGAACTGAGATTAAGAAGAATGTCGTGCTTGCAAAAACCCGGGGATTCGAGTCAGCAACCCACATGTTCTTGCACTACCAGGAAAGCTCGATGAAAGCCTACACCAATCTGCTGGACATAGTTCAAGAAGAGATCGCACCCCACATGCGTAGATACGTTAAGCTCCGCAAGAAAGTGCTGGGACTGGATAAAATCCTGTACTGCGATATTGAAGCCCCGCTCGATCCGGAATTCGACCCTGAGTTATCCTTTGAAGAAGCCGGGAAGCGGATCACGGAAGCTGCCCGGGTCATGGGTCAAGAGTACACCGATATTGTCAGCACCGCGTTGTCAGATAGATGGATCGATCGCGTCGACAACATCGGCAAGGCTACAGGCGCTTTCTGCGCAAGCGCCTATGATGCGCACCCCTATATCCTCACCACATGGGGCAATGCCGCCCGCTCCATGTTCACTCTCGCACACGAACTGGGCCACGCAGTGGCGGGGGTATTCACCGCGAGGAATCAACGCTTCAGCAACACCCGTATGTCCAGGTTCATAGTGGAAGGCCCGTCAACCTTTAACGAAATGCTCCTGGCCAGGCATGTGCTGTCTGAGAGTAATGACCTTCCCATGCGTCGCTGGGTCATCATGCAGGTCCTCAGCACTTACTACCACGATTACGTCAGACACATGCTCGAAGCCGAGCTATTGAAACGCATATACGCCCTTGCTGAGGCGGGAACGCCGATAACGGCTTCAGTGCTCTCAGCGACTCAGGGAGACATCCTTGGCAAGTTCTGGAACGGACTGGTTGAGATAGACGAAGGCGCGTCTCTGACATGGATGCGTCAGCCCCACTACTACATGGGACTCTATCCCTACACATACTCTGCAGGATTGACTTGCTCGACACTGATGGCACAAGCCATTGATGAAGAAGGGCAACCTGCAGTAGACAGGTGGCTTGAAGTATTGAAAGCCGGAGGCTCCGTGAAACCCCTTGAGTTGATGCACCGGGCAGGTATTGACCTTGAGGATCCTGCCACCATCAGGAAGGCAGTGGACTATGTAG
>MTKW01000393.1_pt1 | contig 36331 bp, 44 predicted proteins | sample 1042761 | NCBI WGS metagenome assembly MTKW01 (sample SAMN06205366, study PRJNA360243) | anaerobic digester metagenome | biome: Wastewater treatment plant; feature: Anaerobic digester sludge; material: sludge; isolation source: anaerobic digester fed with sludge from wastewater treatment plant ...
AAAAGACGAATCATATGAATCCTGTATATGTTTCGTCTTTTTAATACCCACTATTTACATAATTGTCTATCTTGGAAAGTCTTGGCGTAGAATCAAATACACCTTTGGATTTCAAGTTTTCTACTACTTCATCATTAATGCTGTGAAGTATTGCCCTTTCATAATTTAAAATTACTATCTCAATAAGATTATTTATTCTTGAAGAATTTATAAGTACAGGATACGCTATTATATTTTCCCTATCAACAAGTTTTAGTAACTCCAAGATTACTTTATCTTTTTCTATGTAATAATTACTAATCTTACTTTTATTAACTTCAGCAGATCTTCTTTGCTTTCTAGTATTTAATGCATTATTAATCTTGACTCTATAATATTTTGCCATGACATTGTAGTACTGATAATTATACATACATTTTTCGATACTGTTTAAAACCTGAAATGGTTTCATATTGAGATTTTCAATGAGGAGATAGTTTTCTAATAGGAAGTCTTTTTTGTTTAATTCATTATTTTCCAATCTATCGATTAATTCATTTCTCTTAGCAAAAAACACATCTAATACCTTCTTATCATAATCGAACACATTTTCACCTTCTTTCAGAAATAATAAGAGCATCAATGAAGACTGTATCTAGAACTTCAACGATGCTCTTATAAATATTAAACTTCTAATTCTACAGAGTTCTCTCTAAATTCTTCAGGCATTTCTTCAAGTGTTTTATTCATGCCCATCAAAAACTCAACATTGAATTCTTTAGAGATTTTATTTAATCTTTCGACTAGCACCAAGAAAGTGTCTAAGTTAAAGTTTATAATATCATATATACCGTCAATGTATATTTTTTCGATATCATAATCTCTAGAAATTATTCCACATAAGAATCCATATAGTTCTTTAGAATTGGAAATGTCAAAATCTCTTGCATTGATAAGTCTTACTGTATGATCGAGGGTAAAAATATGTGAGTCATCTGTATCTATAAATGCTATATTACCATGTCCTTCTGCTTTATCCTTATTTGCCCCATCGATTAGCCACTTTGTTTTTCCACTTCCCTCAGGTCCTAAAACAAATTTTACCATTTTAAATCTCCACCTTTCGAATTCAATATTATTTAATCTTTCTATTATTATACCTCTTTTGGAACTAAATAATCAAATAAATCGCCTTGATAGAAATTATTCAGTTCCATAATATTAATTATTTCTTCTTGTATTTTCCACCAACTAGTCGACCAATTTGAAAATAAGCTATCTTCTAATGGTGATCTACCAATCAATCTTTGGACAACTACTTCAGGAGATAAATACCTCAGAAACATAATAACTCTTTCGATATACTCTTCTTTACTGATTACTTCTAATTTGTGGTCAAGGTATTGTTTTCCAAATTCAGTGTCCTTAAGGATATACAATGCATGAAGTTTTATTTGATCAACTTTTAAAGCTGATACTATCTTAGATGTCTCAATTGTATCTAATATTTCGTCTCCCGGTAAACCAATTAAAACATGAGTACAAATATCAATACCATAATTTTTACACCTGTTAACAGCATCTATAAACTCAGCTAAACCATGTCCCCTATTAATTCGGTGTAACACCTTATAATTAGATGTTTGAAGCCCAATTTCCATAACTATATCCAAATCATATTCCAGCTTAATTTTTTTCAAAAAAGCTAGCTGATTATTCGTGATACAATCAGGTCTTGTTGATATATAGATTGCAACGATGTCATCGGATATCGAAGAATATATTGATTCTTTGAAAATGCTAAAACTCATATAAGTATTTGTGTAGTTTTGGAAATAAGCTATAAATTTATTTGAGTTGTATTTTCTTGATATATATTCTCTATTGGTTTTTAATTGATTTTTAACATCCATAGCAGGATCTAGGTTTTCAAAAGATCCTCCTTCTTCACCACAAAAATGACAACCGATATTGTCTTCATCTCTGTTAGGACATGTACCGCTTAATTTTATCGGCAATTTATAAACCTTTTCACCATAACGTTTTACAAGGTAATCAGAATATTTATTGTATCTAACTTTCATTTTCTTTCATAAAATCCAGTACTTCTTTGGCATGACCTTTTGCTTTTACTTTTCTGAATTCTTTGATTAAATTCCCGTCTTTATCGAATACAAATGTCGACCTCTCAGTCCCCAATGCCGTCTTGCCAAACATACTCTTTTCTTTTATTACTTTTAGCTCAGCATGTAATAATCTTTCAGGATCACTTAATAGCTCAACTTTCAAATCATGCTTATTGATAAAATTAACATGAGATTTAACAGTATCCTTACTGATGCCTACAACATTGGTTTCCAGCTTTTTAAAATCTTCTATGAGTTCACTGAACTCTTTAGCTTCACTGGTTCAACCGGGTGTATTATCTTTTGGGTAGAAAAACAACACCAAATTAGTACCTTTATAATAATTTAAACTCCTGGTTTCATTGTCTTGATTTAAAATTTTTATATCTCTCATAAAGCCTCCCAATTTGGAAAGATATTACTTAGCTCGTGGAAAATACCTTCATTGTCATTTGAATACATAGTGATTCTATCAGCACTTGATATTGCTTCAGGTTGTGCGTTTTTCATGGCTATACCTAGACCTGAGTTTTTTAGCATAGTAATATCATTAACTTCATCTCCAAATGCTATTATTTCATTCAAGTTTATATTTTTATAACGCGCCAAACGCTCAATAGCTGACCATTTACATACACCATGTTTCATGGCTTCTAATATACCATGTGTAGATTTCTTAGAAGACATGATATGAGTTGTAATCTGATTGGGGAAAAAATAATTTATTTTTTCCTCCAAAATCTCCAATTTTTCGATATAATCAGTAAATACAACCGATAGAACTGATGCTACCTGAAATGGATCACAGAAGTATCCGACCCTATTTAAGTCTCTAACTATTGTGTTTTCGAATTGACTTATATCGTGATCTTCAACTACTAATAAATCAGAACCTTCTCTAAGGGCATCTATATACACGAGCGCATTCATATCTTTAGTTTTACCTGTTTCAATGATACCTGATACAATATCAATATCTATATATTCAGTGAACAGAGCTTTTTCTAAATAAGCATCATAAATAGCGGCACCGTTATTTGCAATGATTATCCTATTATCGGTTAATCCTCTGGTTAACAATTTTGCAAAATCATAATGCCTACCTGTGGCTATAACAATTTCAACACCTTCATAAGATAATTTGTTCAGTATATTTGCAGTATTAATGTCAATAGACTTATCGGATCTAAGCAGTGTTCCATCTAAGTCCAAACAAATCATTTTATACAAAATACCACCCCTAAGTGGACATCTATTCCGTTTCTAATTCTTCATCATCTCCGAAAATTTCAAAGAACATTCTAGATACCTCATCAAACTCTTCGTCAGATTCGATATTTTCAAGGGTGAAGTCTCCACTATCATCACCATTCTCAAGATACCTATAAAGAAGTACTTGCTCATCATCAATTGTTACAAGTGCAATATATTCCTTATCATGCAAATCGAATATACCAAGCACTACGCATTCCAATTCACTGTCGTCATTTAATGTCAGCATTATTGTCTCTATATCTTCAAAATCTTGATCAAAATGATCGTGGTCACAACCCATTTCTGCACAATTGTGATTATTTAACTTTTTGTCATCATTTTTCATTTTAAAACCTCCTCATACATAATAAATACCCAAAGTTTAAAAAATATATACATTAATTAAATAGAAGGTTAAAATTAATAGAATTTTTCTACTTTATAATCCTTTTGAAGTTCGATGGTTTTATTAAGGTATAATTCTTGTTGTTTAATAGCGGTATATTGTTTTAACATATCTTCTTTAGCTTCTTCAAATGTTATAATCGAAGGTTCTTTTCTGTCATTAACTTTAATAATATGGTATCCAAATTGAGTTTTAACAGGATCTGAAAGAGTGCCTATTTCGATTTCTTGACATACCTCATCAAATTCTTTAACCATCTGTCCAGGAGAGAAAGTACCTAAGTTACCGCCGGCTTCCTTAGAAGGACAATTAGATAGCTCTTTTGCTAAATCTTCAAAAGATTCGCCTTCTTCTATTCTGGCCTTAATTTTTTTAGCATCTTCTTCTGAGTCTACTAAAATATGTGAAGCATTTATCTGCATCGGTCTTGTAAAATGTTGTTTGTGACTTTCATAGTACTCATTAAGTTCTTCATCAGTGACATTCAAATCTTTAAAAAGATTAGCAAGTGCAAATTGTTTTAAAATATTAATTTTAGCCATTTCCACTTCTTTGGCATATGCTGGATCCTGATCAAGTTTTTTATCAAGTGCATCTAAATAAAGTAATTCCTGATTAACAAGTTCATCAGTAATCTTATTGAAACCTTCTTCATTACTAAACTGGATTCTAGCTTCAGGACTCAACATATTAATAAAATTTTGTACATCATCCTGTGTAATCTCTACATCTTCTACTTTTGCTCTAATATTTTCTGTTGTCATGTTATTCTCCTCTATCTTTTTAATTTAATCCCATCATTGAAAAACTCAATCTTTTTATCTTTATATAGCTTTCCAATAGCCTTTTTAAAAGAAGACTTACTAATTCCAAAAGTTTTTCTAATTTCATTTGGACTACTCTTATCGTTAAAACGTAAAAATCCGTCATTCTTGACTAGTTTAGAATAAATTCTATCTGCGTCATCATCTATAACCATGTGCGCTCTATCTCTTAATGACAGATTTAACTTACCATCATCGGTAACAGATATAACCCTAGCTCTTAAGGATTCACCTTCAGTAACGACACCTAATAAATCTTTATTATGAACGAGTCCATCGTATTTATTGTCTACGGCTACAAAAGCTCCGTAGTCTCTATTTACGCCGTAAACAGTACCTGTGATCCAATCATTCTCCTTGTAGCAATCATTAGGTACCAGGGACTCTTTGATTCTCATTGTGGCACATAGCCTATTGGATTTGTCTACATATAATCCAAAAAGATAATGCATTCCTTTATGAGGCTTGAATGTAACTTCTTGGAATGGCAAAAATAAATCTTTATCTAAACCCCAATCAAGAAAAATTCCTATCTTTGAAATTTCTTTTACTTCTAAAACTTTTAATTCGCCAAGTTCAATTAATGGCGTCTTCTTTGTAGCAATGTATTCACCACGATCGAAATTATAGACAAAAACATTAAGTTCTGCATCTATTATATCATCATTTCCTAACTCAGAAGCCGGAAGTAATAACTTTTTATTCTCAGAAGTTACTAATATTGCTCCTCTATTATTTTTTGTCTTAATTCTTGCTTTATAGCTTTTACCAAGCATTTGTTTCCTTCTTTCTTAATTCCTAATTTTGCAAATTTATTGGATTACTCCTTCAATAAGCAGTAATAATAGCGATGATGTCATCGCTATTATTAGAATTTATCATAATATATTTTATCCTCAGTGATACCCTTCGCATTTAGGGATTCAACAATTGAATCAATCATAACCGGACTACCACAGAGATATGCTGTATAATTTCCACCCTGTTCGACATACTTATCTATAGAATTATTAACTCTTCCTTTGTCTCCTTCCCAACCCATTTCATCAGTTACTCTGGAAAGAGTCGGCATGAACTTGAAATCATATAATTGATTTTCCAATTCTTTAAGTTCATCAACCAGGAATAAATCTTCAGGTGTTTTAGCGCCGAAATAGAATCTAGCCTTACGTTTTATGTCATTATCACGCATATGGTAAAGTATAGACAATATTGGTGCCATACCGGTTCCGGCAGCAACTAGAATCATCTCACCACCGTCATCTTCATTGTAGTAGAAATCACCATAAGGCCCGTTTATGTTTACAATATCATTTTCATTTAGATGATAGTGTACATAAGTAGTTGCAATACCACCTGTATAACCTATCAGGAGCTCTAAATGACCATGATCATTTGCTGAGGATGCTATTGAATATGCACGATAAACTTCTTCATCATTGCCTTCATAAGCAGGTGCCTTTAACTGAACATACTGACCCGGTTTAAATATAACTTCCTCTCCTTCAGGTAATTTGAATCTTAATTTTTTTATCGTTTCAGTCATTTGCTCAACGGAAACTACAGTTGTATCGAATTCCTTTACATTAAATAACTCTTCTGGTATTTTAATCGTAATGTCTTCTTTAACTTTGAGCTGACAAGAAAGTCTAGTATTACTTTCAAGTTCTTCTTTGGTTAACCATGGAGTCTCAGTAGCAAGTACAGGACCACCACCACTTAAGACTTTTACTTTACAATATCCACATGTGCCTTTTCCACCACAAGCAGAAGGTATAAAAATCTTTTGATTAATAAGTGTAGATAAAAGAGATGAACCTGCTTCTATAAGCATTGGTTCTTCATCATTTATCTTTAAGTTAACTTCACCATAGTCAGCGATATAATTATCAGCAAGTGTAAGTAGAATAGCAAGTATTGCTGATATTATTGAGACTACAGTTACTGTTAATAATATAGTATTCATATAGCCTCCTATGATATTTGAACTATTCCTGAGAATCCAATAAATGCCATTGCCATTATACCGGTAATAATAAGTGTAATAGCAGATCCTCGTAACCCGGCAGGAAGAGTCGCTTCATTTATCCTTGATCTGATACCCGCCATAGAAACAATAGCCAGAGCCCATCCTACACCTGATCCAAGTCCAAAGAAAGCTGTTTGTAGGAAGTTGTAACCTCTAATAACCATAAATAGTGAAACTCCCAGTATAGCACAGTTTACAGTGATTAATGGTAAGAAAATTCCAAGAGCATAGTATAGATTTGGTAGATATCTCTCCAAAATCATCTCTATCAACTGTACAAAGGCTGCAATTATTAAAATGAAAATAATAAATCTTAAATATTCTAAACCAAATGGTAATAAAATATAGTAATATACCAAGTAGTTTAAAATTGTAGTAAATGTTAGTACAAAAGTAACTGCAATACCCAATCCTAGTGCTGTAGGGACCTCTTTAGATACAGCTATAAAAGAACACATACCTAAAAAGTTACTAAATATCATATTACTGGTGAATATTGACGCGAAAAATATAACCATTGGATGAACATCAATCATTTCGTACTAACCCCCTTCTCCTTAGAAATCTTATACTCGGTTGCAATCCATATAATAAGAGCCAATATGAAAAATGCACCCGGCGGCATAATCATCATAGTCCAAGCTGTCCAATTAGCAGGAGTAACATTAAAACCAAACATAGTACCAAAGCCTAAGAATTCTCTAACTACAGCTATAATCATCAGTACAGCGGTGTATCCCAAACCGGCTGCAGCACCGTCTATTAAAGAAGCAATCGGTGGATTAGATATAGCAAATGCTTCAGCTCTACCCATTATAATACAGTTTGTTATTATAAGTCCTACATAAGGACCTAAAGCTTTACTCATCTCAGGCATATAAGCTTGTAGGAAAATATCAACTATAATAACATAAACTGATATAATAAGCACTTGAATCATCATTCTAATATGACCAGGTGTACGATCTTTAAGCAGTGAAACGGTGAAGGATGATAATGCAGTTACAAATGTTAAAGCAATTCCCATTATTAACGAGTTTAGCATTAAGTTTGTTACAGCAAGAGCTGAACAAATTCCTATAACCTGAAATACTATCGGGTTTTCAGCAGCTAAACCATCTTTCATTATCTTTTTAGGGTTTAATTTTTTAGCCATTATTCAACTCCACCTCCCGATATAAACTCAATTAAATCTTGATTAAGCATATTTTTGACAAAAGTAGAAGTTTGTGTAGCTCCAGCAATGGCATCAATATTTCCTCCAGGTGCCGGTCTATTTACAATTATTTCATCACCGACTTTGTTGGTGATATCTACATTTCTAAATTGTTCTTTATAAGGTGCTTCTCCAATTCTACCGCCAAGTCCAGGGGTCTCAGCCTGATTAATAAACTCAATACCGGTTAAATGTTTTAGATCTTTATCTACTCCAATATATCCATCTATACTACCCCAAAGACCAGGACCATCAAACGGAACTGCGTAAGCTTTTGTTTCGTTGCCTTCTTTAAGTACGTAAACGATCTTATCTTCCTTATACTTCTTTTCTTCAATATTCTCTTCAAATTTTTTTGAGACTTCTTCAACGGAATCAGTTTCGTCGTACATATCAAAAACATAGAGTATTTTTCTATGAAGTTCTACTTTTTTATTCAACTCTATAGCAGCTTTTGAAGTCTGGTTTAAAAAGGATAGTACCAGGGTAAAGACAGCTGTTACCAAAACCATAAAAACTACAGGATAAACAAAAGATTTCTTTTTCATTGAGCTGCCACCTCTTTCTTTTGTTTAGCTTTTTGCTTTTGAGCCCTTACTGCATAGTCAATAATAGGAGCAAATGTATTTCCTATCAGAATGGCAAACATTACTCCACCCGAGAATAGTGCAAATCCCCTTATTATTACGGTTACAATTCCAATCAATAAACCATAGATCCATTTTCCGATTGGAGTTTTAGCAGCTGATATAGGATCTGTTGCCATAAATACAGTTCCAAATACAAAGCCTCCTAGCAACATACCTTCAATTGGATTAGGAACTGATTTTACCCCCATAAAATTGAACAATAAGGTAATCGCAGTAAAACCAACAACTGAACCTGCCATAATCTGCCAAGATGCAACTTTTTTATAAATCAAGTATGCCGCACATAGTATTATTAAAATCTTACTCGTTTCACCTATTACTCCACTGACATTACCGAACAACAATTCAGTATAAGACATACTTCCACCTTCATTTCTGAATAGAAGCATTGGAGTTGCAGTAGAAACACTGTCAATTTGTTCAAACATCCAAGTTCCAAAGCCACCAGGAAAATCACCTAGTTTTGCAAAGTTATTCCAATGAATTGTTAATGGCTCAGGAAAGTTGATATAGATAAAAGCTCTACCAACAATCGCAGGATTGAAAATATTTTTACCAAAGCCTCCAAAGACCATTTTCCCAAAGAACACACCAAAAATAATTCCAATAACAGACATCCATACCGGAAGTGAAACCGGCAGTGTCATAGTGTACAGTACAGCCGTTACTAAGACAGCTTCTGAGATTTTGTCTTTTTTATTAATCTTTTTTTCAAAGATATACTCTGTCAATATAGCAAATACAATATTAACTATGGTTAAAAACAAAACTCTCAAGCCTTGAAAATAAATTGATACGATTAAAACAGGTAACAAGGCTATCAATACTGTTCTCATCATCTTTTGTTTAAGAAAATATTTTTCTATAAACTCCATACTCATACCCCTCCTATCTTATATTTATTTTCTTCTCATATGATTGTGATAACAATTCAGAACTAAACAAATATTTACCTGTCATTTCATTTGTTATTATCGGAATATCATATAAAACAGAAATTCTCAACAATGCTTTTATATCCGGATCATGAGGCTGTGCTTCGAGCGGATCCCAAAAGAATATAAGTAGATCGATTTCATTTGTAGCAATTTTAGACCCTATTTGTAAATCTCCTCCAAGAGGTCCACTTAAATAACCAAATACTTCCAAACCAATTTTTTCTGATACCAATTTAGAAGTTGTTCCGGTGCCGCATAGAGTATGATTTTTTAAAATATCCTTATACTCTACTAAAAACTCAACCAGCTCGTCTTTTCTATTATCGTGAGCTACTATTGCTATTCGTTTTTTCTTAGGCACTTTTATAAACTCACTTAAATTATCTAAAATATGATTTTCGATTTTATCACCCCATTAAAAACATTTTGTATAAATTGTAAACTTATAAAAACAAATATATGGCTAAATTAACTTTTCGTAGGTAAACCCTTCCCCTAATACTTCATTTACATTGTTGATAATAACAAAAGCACCGGGGTCAATTTCCTTTAGATATAACTTTGCCTTAATATATTCATTTTTTGACAGAACAGTTGATATTACCTTTTTAGGCTCATAAGAGAAACCGCCTTCTGCATGGTATATGGTTGTACCTCTTCCAATTTCTTTGTTGAGATAGACATTTACCTGATCAAACTTACTGGTAATTATCATCATTTCAATTCTAGTATTAAACCCGGAGATGACTTTCCCTATAATCAAACTATTAATCATTATACCTAAAATAGAGTACATTCCTATTTCCAGACCTACTATATATGTAGCCACCAGAGTTATTACAAGGTCAGCAATAAGGACAGCTGTACTTAAGGATATATGATAAAACTTATTTAAAATCATTGCGACTATATCTGTCCCACCCGTAGAAGCATTTTGATTAAAAACTAGGCCAATGCCGAATCCAACAAAAAGCCCCCCAAATATTAAATTCAAAAAAACATTATCTACAACAGGTTGAGATACAGGATAGACTTGTTCAAAAACTCTAATAAAGAATGAAAGCATAACACTTGAATAAATAGTATAACCACCGAACTCTTTTCCTATGAAAACAAATCCCAGTAGCAATAGTATAAAGTTAATTATTCCAATAGCTAATGAAACCGGTAATCCGGGAAATACAGACTTGATAATTACAGTTAATCCCGTAGTACCACCAGGTGCTAATTTTAGAGGAATCCAAAGATAATAAATTCCAATAGCAATGACAAATACTGCAATAGTAATAAGTGCAATTCGTTTAATAAAAGAAAACATTAATTTCCTCCAACTATTATAATAATTATATCAAATATCCAAATATTAAGATACTTATATACATCATATTGAAATACTCAATATATATTTTAAAAATAATATTATTAATCTATCGATTTAATCAATAAACCTACTCCTGAATGCAGTTCTATTGTTGAATGCTCTTTTGTAATATAATTTGATACACCCAATGTCGATCCGAACTCTATCGTTTGTTTGGTTAAATCGTAATAAAACCCATTTAAACTTACTACAATACCTTCCACAGAGACTGGTATCAATGAATAATAGTAATTGTCTTTCTCGAAATACATTCTGGATTTAATCCTACTAATAATATTTTTGTCGTTTACTATAGTAATTTCTAAATTTCTGCTTGAATACTTAAAAATTGTTAAAATATTAGAAATTGAATGGTCCAGTCTAGACCCTGTACCACCAATTACCATAGCTTCTGTGAATGAATTTTCGACAAGATAATCCAGTGCTATTTCTAAATCCGACATATCCTTTTCAGATGGATACTTGATGATTTTCAAATCTTTAGGAAGATTCCTCATTGTATCTTTATCAATAGAATCAAAATCTCCAATGAGTAAATCAGACTTTAAATTGAGAGTTAATGAATTATCATATCCACCATCAGCAGTTATAATAAAGTCGAATCCTGATATAATCTCCTCGTATTTATCAGGATTCTCAATACTACCTGCTCCTATAATCAAGGCTTTTCTAGTTTTATTTTTATCTGACATATTTACTAAAAATACTATAATACTCTTTAATTCTGGAAGTGATATCATCTGCTTTAAAAACATCTGAGCCTGAGACGATTAATTCTGCACCTCTATCTATTACGTTTTCAACATTTCCTGTTTTTATCCCACCATCTACTTCAATTATGAAATCCAAATTTAAATCTTCTTTTATTTTCTTTAAATCGGATATCTTTTCATCCATAGCTTTAATATAGGATTGTCCTCCAAAACCAGGATTGACAGACATAATTAAGACCAAGTCCAAATCTTCGATTATATACTCCAGTACACTTAAAGGAGTAGAAGGATTCAAAGAAATCCCAGCCTTAATACCCTTAGCTTTAATTTCCTGTATAGTCCTATGAGGGTGAATTGATGCTTCATAATGGAAAGTTAAGATATCTGCACCTGCATCAACAAATGCGTCTATATATCTTTCAGGTTTTTCTATCATCAAGTGTACATCAAAAATCATATCCGTTAATTTTCGTATAGATTTAATAATCCCGGGTCCATAACTAATATTTGGCACAAAGTTTCCATCCATTACGTCTAAGTGAAGATATTTGATTTTATTTTCATTTAAAATTCCAATATCTTTAGATAGATTTGAAAAATCTGCCGATAGCAGTGATGGTGCTAACTCAATCATCTAATACCTCCTATTATTTTTAATTTCATTTATAAAAAGCAGATAACTATCATATCTTGACTGATAAATACTTTTTCCTATTTCGTCCTTAACAGCACACTGAGGTTCATTTATATGCATGCAATCCAAAAACTTACATTTATCAGCATACTGCTCGAATTCTATAAAGTAATCCGATAAATTTCTTTCATCCAAAATAAAATCCAATCCAAGTGAACTAAAACCGGGAGTATCGATTATATAGGTGTCCTTTTCAAGTGGAATAAGTTCCACATGTCTAGTCGTATGTCTTCCCCTCTCGGTTTTTACACTTACACTTGAAGTTTTTAAATTTACATCCGGATTGATATTATTTATTAAGGTAGACTTACCTACTCCGGAAGGACCTGAAACTGAAGTTATTCTTCCCACTAAACTTTCTTTTATAGACTCAAGATCACTGTGATCTGTTTTACCTACTACATATACTGTATACCCAATATTTCTATACATTTCAACATATTGATTAAGTATTTCGTCACTATCTAAATCTGACTTTGTAAAACATATACTTGAATTAATTCCGAAGTAGTTTGTCATAACCAAGTTTTTGTCTAAGAGATAGGTATTTAACTCAGGCTGCTTAATGCTAAACACTATAAGAGCTCTATCGATATTAGCAACAGCAGGACGAATGAGTTCTGTTTTTCTTGGATATACAGTCTCTATATAACCACTTTGATCTTCATTGGATATCCTGATTTCTACTTTATCACCTACTACGGGACTGATATCTTTTTCTCTGAACAATCCCCTAGCTTTACATTTTATTACTCCAATTTCAGTATCAACATAATATATTCCACGAACCAGTTTGATAATTGTACCTTTCAATTACTCCCCCCTAGTCTTCGCTTACTAAGGTACCATCATAGTAAACTTTAAAATGTGAATCGAGTACATCCTTTATATTAAGTTCAAACGCACCATTTGAAGATAGATGATCTTTATTGTAAACCTCAACTTCAGAACCATCGACCAGCTTTGTAATCTTTAAATTAAAGAATTCTTTAGTCGAGGAAGGTGGTACTTTGAATTTATATAATTTGAAATTTTCAACAGTTCCATCGGTTAAATCTATAGTTCCCTCAGGTAACTTAAATGAGTCGTCATCTTCAGGTTCTTTTCCTTTGCTGATTATTAAATCAATCTTAGTCTCAGGTGCAAGGCTAAGACCCGCATTATACGACTGCCACATTACAGTTCCTTCAGGATAATCATTGCTGAATCTTCTTTCTATATCTCCTTGTTTCAGATTATTATCAACAATACTTTGAATCGCAGCAGCCTCTGCAGATCCTAAAAGAGACGGCATTATAACAGGCTTAACTTCCTTACCCTTACTGACAGTAATTGAAATCTTAGTCTTAGTACTGACAGGCTCCTTAGGAAGTGGATACTGGCTAATGATCTTTCCGCTAGGTATCGTATCATGGAAAGCAGACTCCTGAGAGTTTATAATTAAACCCTGAGCCCTTAGAATATTTTCAGCCTCGATGAGTTCTTTATTCGTTACATCCGGCATTTCTTTTTCTTCTATTCCGTCACTGATTACAATTTCTACAAATGCACCTTCTTTAACTTTAGTATTTGGATCAGGTTTTTGACTTATGACATATCCTTTAGGTACCTCTTCATTGTGTTTTCTGATTATATTTCTCTCCAGTTTATTGTTTAGAATTAAAGTTAGTGCTTCAGCTTCTGATTTATTTAGAACATCAGGAACACTTACAGTTTTTTGAAACATCGTCTCTCTTAGATTTCTAACTATAAAGAACCCTGAGCTTACAAGTACCAAGGCCAGTAAAATCGGTAGTAGTGTTGTTAAAAATATACTTTTCTTCTTCTTAGGCTTTTCAGTTTCTGATTTGCTACTGGTAGTATAAACTGCAACATTCTCTTTCTTATTATTTTCAAGGATTTGTTTATTTCTCCTCTTCACCCTATCGGTATCTTGTCCTGTTCTAATTTCCAGTATATCTTTCGAACGCAGAGCTCTTATTAAATTCTGAGCACTTGAAAATCTATCAGTGGGCTGCTTCTCAAGACATTTCATAATAATGCCATTTAGACAATAGCTAACTTTTTCGTTAATAAGTACCGGTGGATTAACCCTGTCCTGAATATGCTTTAGAGCTATTCCAACTGAATTTTCTGCATCGAAAGGAACGGTTCCTGTAAGCATCTCGTACATAACAATCCCCAAAGAATAAATATCTGACTTATGATCTATAAATTTACCCTTTGCTTGTTCAGGTGAAATATAATGTACAGTCCCTAAAATAGAGGATGTATAAGTAATAGTTGCAGAAGTAGAAATTCTCGCAATTCCAAAATCTGTAACTTTTACTATACCATCATCGGTTATCATAATATTTTGAGGTTTTATATCTCTGTGAATTATTTTCTTTTTATGTGCAGCCTCAAGCGCTGCAGCTATTTGTATAGAATAGTTGACAGTTTCTGCATTGGAAAGATGACCTTTTTCGACTATTATATCTTTTAAAGTCTTTCCATTGATGTATTCCATGACAATATAATGAATCCTTCTATCATCGATTTTTTCAGATCCAACATCATATACATTTACTATATTTGGATGTGAAAGACTTGCAGCGGACTGCGCTTCCATTTCAAATTTTCTAGAAAATTCAGTATCTTCTACAAATTGATCTTTCAGTATCTTAACAGCAACCAATCTTTTAAGTAATAAATCTTCGGCCTTGTAAACTAATGCCATGCCACCGATTCCTACTCTTTCAATTAATTTATATCTGTCGCCTAATATCACGCCGATCAATTATTTCACCTCTTTTCCGCTACAACAACTGTAGAATTGTCATAGCCGCCCGAAGCATTGCTCATATATATGAGCATATCAGATTTTTCCTCGGGACTTATTTTCATTTCTAAAACTTCTTTTATGCTATTATCATCTATACCATTAGTTAGACCGTCAGAGCATAAAAGAAGGATATCCTGGCTCTTGATTTTAATTTGATGTACGTCTACGGTCAATCTATTATCCCCACCTAGAGCTCTGGTTATAATATTCTTCTGTCTGGTGTTTTTAGCTTCTTCCTCAGTTAAACTTCCAGATTCAATTAAATCCGCAACTAGAGAATGATCTCGTGTGATTTGCGTGATTATACCATCACTATAAAGATAGACTCTGCTATCTCCAACATGGCCAATGTATACATCATCATCAATGCAGATAGCAGCGTCACAAGTTGTCCCCATATTTGCATACCTTGAATCTGAGATAGATTTTTCATATATTTCACTATTTGCATAAAGTAGAGCATGATTTATTAAATCAAGTTTATCATCTGTAGAGTGAAAATTCTGACGTATATAATGATTAATGGAATCGACTGCAAGTTTAGATGCTACTTCTCCTGCCAAATGTCCTCCCATTCCATCAGCCACCACAAAAAGGTAATAACCATCGTTTTTACTAGTTAATAAACTATCTTCATTCAAGTCTCTACATTTACCTATATCAGTTTTGCCCCCGAACTCCATAATAATCACCTCGTAAACAATTCATATTTGTTTCGTAGCTGTCCGCATGCAGCTTCAATGTCCACTCCTTGTTTTCTACGAATAGTGGAGTTGATTCCCAAATCATCCAATTTTTCTTTAAATCTTTCAATATCTTTATCATCCAGTGGTTTTTTACTGTATTCCTCAATCTTATTTAAAGGTATTAAGTTTACATGTGCATCTAAACCTACGCACATTGATTTAACAGCTCTGGCATGATCGTACGAATCATTTTCATCTTTTAGAATTACATACTCATAACTAATCCTTCGGTTAAGCTTCTCTTGGTAGTACTCAAGAGCAGATTTTAAATCGGTTAACTTATTGGCTTTTGCAATCGGCATAATATTTTCTCTTTCCGATTGTATGGCATTATGCAATGAAATAGCCAAATTAACCTGTAGTCCGGTATCAGCCAACTTGCGAATGCCGTCCACGATACCGCAAGTAGAAAGAGTAATATTTCTAATGCCCGTATTATGACCGTCAGGATCATTAATCAATTTTATAAATCTTATAACATTATCAAAATTATCAAAAGGTTCTCCGATTCCCATTAATACAATATTATCTATTCTCTTCCCAATATGTTTTTCTACCTCATATACCTCACTAAGCATCTCGGATGCGGAAAGATTTCTTTTAAAACCACTTTTGGTTGATGCACAAAATTCACAAGACATCCTGCAACCAACTTGAGTGGATATACATATTGTATTATTAGCTTTTGATTCCATATAGACAGCCTCAATGACATTATTATCATATAATCTAATTATAAACTTCTTTGTTTTGTCTATCTTGGATGATAATACTTCAACTATATCAATATTTCTAATAGTAGTAAATTCATTTAATTTACTTCTTAAGTTTTTCGAAAAAACAGTGATATTATTAATATCGTTTTGTTTTTCATCATGGATGAACTTAAAGATTTGCTTAGCTCTAAATTTATTTTCATCAATGGACAAAAATAAATTTTCTAATTCTTCCTTGTACATCCCTTTTAAATCTAATGTGTTCAAATTTTCACCTCATTTAGTATACCATAGGTATACTTTCTCTCGTTTTATGGCTTTATAAACCTTGCTATAAAGAAGCCATCTGTATTGTTTTTATTATTGAATAACTGTATTCTATTTAATGAATTTCCTTTATAATCAAAGTAGGATTTTTCCATATTCAATTCATTTTCAATAAAATCAGCTTGTTGTTCATTTTCTAGATATCCGTATGTACAAGTACTGTAAACTAAAACGCCATTTGGTTTTAAGTATTTAACAGCATTAATCAATATCGCTCTTTGTAAATCACTTAACTCTCTTATAGTCTCCATGCTCCTTCTATACCTGATTTCAGGCTTTCTAGCAATAAGTCCAAGTGCAGAGCATGGTGCATCTACAAGTACATAATCAAACTCTTCTTTCAAGTTCGGTTGATAAATAGAAGCATCAAATCCACAAAGTTCATATTTACTAAATTTAATTCGATTAAAATTTTGTACTATTTTCTTATGTTTAGAAATGTCGATATCATTAGCTACAATAGTTCCAGAATCCTTTAAATACTCAGCAATTAATAGAGATTTAGTACCCGGAGCTGCACAGAGATCAAGAACTTTCGAACCGGGTCTAGGATCTAGAACTTGTACGGCAAGCGTACTTCCCTCGCCCTGTATACTTATTATTCCCTTACTATATAATTTAGTATTATGGACTGATTCAGGGTTTTGAATTAGTATATTAATATTTGTTATATCTGAACTTTTTGGATTCAAACCTAAACTTTGAAGTTCTTCAAATACTGAATCAAAACTCATCATATTATTAATCCTAATTGAAAAAGGCAACTCATTATAAAGAGAATCTAGCAATGATTCGTAATCATCATGATAATTCTCTTTAATATAATCAACAATACCTTCATCAATATTATATTTTATCTGTAAATCTTTTGTTGAGCCAATAAGTGCTAAAATCTCAGTTTTATTTCTGGATATATTCCTTAATACCCCATTAACATATCCGGATAAGTTCCACTTTGTCTGCTTCTTGGAATGATTTACCGCTTCATTAATTGATGCATGGTCTGGAATTGAAGTTAAAAAAATCATTTGATAAACAGCTATTTTCATTATTATGAGTATTTTAGGATCTATTTTCTTCAGTTTGGTTTTAGAATACATGGATATGATATATTCTAAAGTGTACTTTCTTTCCAATACTCCTAAAACTATTTTTCTTAAAAGATTAAAATCTCTTTTATCTTCAAACTTATCAACATATTTATTAATTAAGTCATCAGAATAGCTTTTGCCAAACTCAACCTTATTGATTATTTCAAAAGCTATTCTTCTGACATTCAATTTAAGTTCCATATCTAATCTCTACGCCTATTTGAAAGCGCTAGAAGTCTTAGTAATTGTAATACTGAAACTAAGGTTGCAGCTACATAAGTCATAGCAGCAGCTCCCAAAACTTTTTTAGAAGATTGAACTTCTTCACTAGAGATATATCCACTTTCAAGTTGTGCCAGTGCCCTTTTACTTGCATTAAACTCTACAGGAAGAGTAATGATTTGGAAAAGAAGCACTGCTAAAAACAAATATATTCCAATATTAATTAGGAACGGCATACTCAAGATTAATCCCATCATAACGAGTATCCATACTATATTACCACTAAAAGCAGCGACAGGTGCAAGCATTGATCTGAAATTAAGAGGCGCATAACCCGTAGCATGTTGAATAGCATGTCCTACCTCATGTGCAGCAACGCTAACTGAAGCTATAGAATCTCCTGCATATACTTCTTTGGATAGACGTACAGCTCTTGAACGTGGGTCATAATGGTCGGATAAGGTACCCGGAACCATTTCAACCGGTATATCATATAATCCTTGACTGTCTAGGATTCTTCTAGCTACTTCAAATCCTTGAATACCGGTACTATTTCTTACCTTAAGATATTTATTAAAAGTCGACGTAACTCTCATCTGAGCAAATGCCGAAATTGCAATTGCGATTATCATCAATAAATAAGTTGAATCCATACCCATTCTATAACCAGAATAATAACCTAACATAGAATCACTCCTTATCTCAATTTTACTTTTTCAATCTGATTTCCCTTTAAATAATCTGCGACTGACATCCTCTTTTTGCCGGGAAACTGTATTTCCTTCATAACCAAACACTTATCTTTGCAATTAACAAAAATTCCTTCTTCATTAACTTTTATGACTTGACCAGGTTCATGTTCTGAAAATTTTTCAACAATATCAAAATCATGAAGTTTTACTGTTTGATCATTATATTCAAAAAATAATTTTGGCCAATTATAAAGTGCCCTCATCTTGTTTTTTATTACAATGGCATTTTCATCGAAATCTATCTTTCCTATATCCTTGGTAATAAAGCCGGTATAAGTGGCATCCTCTGAGTTTTGTATCATGCGATTAGAGAACAAAACATCAAAATTTCTCAATGTATCGACTAAACAAATGCCTCCCAACTCGCTTAAATCCTCACTTAAGGAATTATAGTTATGATTTTCATCGATTTTTAGTTTACAAATCTTTAGTACATCTCCAGAATCCATACCGCTGTCTACCAACATAATCGATACGCCTGTTTCGTCATCTCCATTTAATAATGACTGATTTATTGGAGAAGCTCCTCTATACTGAGGTAAAATAGATGCATGGACATTCAGTACCTTATCCTTAAAAGTATTAAGAAAAGGTCTACTTAGAAATTGTCCGAAAGCAACTATTATAATAAAATCAGGATCCACGCTTTTTATCATGTTTATAGATTCATCTGAGTTTATATTATCCGTACTAAACACTGGCAAGTCTTCTCTCATGGCGTATTCTTTTACCGCTACAGGCAGTAGTTTACCTCTGCTTCTTTTTTTGTCCATTTGAGTGATAACCAGTTTAATATCAAAATCCTCGGATTTTTGTAGATGCTTCAGTGGACCAATAGCAAACTCTGGATTTCCAATATATACGACTTTACTCAATTTCATCGCTACTTTCATCATCTTCTTCGTCATAGAAGACCTCTTCAATAAAGATGTCTTTGAATAACACGCCATTTAAGTGGTCTACTTCATGACAAATGACCCTTGCCATTAAATCTTCAGCTTCCAACACCTGTTCCTTACCATCTCTATCCAGGTATTCGACTTTTAATTTTTGAGGTCTTTTAACGGTTCCTCTAAATTCAGGAATAGATAAGCAGCCTTCAACTGCGATTTCTTCACCTTCTTCATTTGATATAACCGGATTAATCATTGCTACCGGACCTTCTCCAATATCTATAACTATAACTCTTCTAAGAGTTCCAACTTGAGGTGCTGCAAGTCCTATTCCCTGAGCATCGTTCATAGTTTCGATCATATCATCTATAAGTTCATTTATCTTGTCATTTACTTCACTTATTTCGCGAGATCTTTTTCTTAAGAGTGGATCTCCATCAACTCTAATGTTTCTTAAAGCCATATATCCTCCTAAAATAATGAAATCGGATTTATCATAAAAAATATTTTATAGCCATCGCCTATAAGATTTTTATTTCGAATTATACACTCGTCTAAAACCCGTTTTACCATATTTAAATCATTTTTTGTTTTAATAACTATATTGAATCTATACATATTCCTAATCCTTTCAATAACAGCAGGATTTGGACCTATGATTTCATAATCCTTGGTTCTTAAATTCTCTCTTATTATTTTAATAATCTCAAAAGATCTCTTGGATGCTTTTAATCTATCTTGATGTATCACCCTAATTAAAACTAAATTTTGAAAGGGTGGATACTTGTATTCTCTTCTCATTTTAATTTCGTCATTATAAAATTCATCATAATCATGATCCATGGCATTGAAAATTGCATAATGCTTTGGTTGGTAAGTTTGAATAATTACTTTTCCCTTGTCATCGCCTCTACCTGCCCTACCGGCAACTTGAGTCAATAATTGAAATGTTTTTTCTTGTGATCTGTAATCTGGCAAGTTCAGAGTTAAATCAGCTGCTACAATTCCAACTACTGTTATATTCTTGAAATCAAATCCTTTAGAAAGCATTTGTGTGCCGATTAAAATATCTATCTCTCCATTTGCCATTTGTTTGTAAATTCTGCCATAGCTTCCCTTTTTACTCATTGTGTCCATATCCATTCTGGCAACTTTAGCATTTGGAAATACCTCTTTTGTGTATTCTTCAAGTTTTTGGGTTCCTGCTCCAAACTCCTTGATGGCATTACTCCCACAAGACGGACAAATAAGTGGCTTATTGGCAGTTTTTCCACAAAAATGACATATTGAAATCCCTTTTGACTTATGGTAGGTCATAGAAACGTCACAATCATCACATCTTTGATTATAACCACAATTTCGACAAAACACATATGAAGTATGTCCTCTTTTGTTTAGGAAAAGAATAATTTGTTTCTTATCAGCTAGTGCCAATTCCATTTCTTCCCTTAACGCATCTGAAAACATCGTAATATTGCCCTTTTTAAGTTCATCTCTCATATCAACAGCAATAACTTCAGGAAGCTCATTTTTGTTGGCACGACTACTAAGTTCCAGTAGCTTGTATTCACCGATTACAGAATTGTAGTAAGACTCAATACGTGGAGTTGCAGTTCCTAAAACCACATTACAATTATTGTAATGTGCACGAAATCTGGCTATATCTATAGCATCGTATTTTGGGTTCTTTTCGCTTATATAACTAAGCTCGTGTTCCTCATCTATAATAATCATACCTAAGTGTTGGAATGGTGCAAAAACAGCCGATCTGGTACCAACCACTATTTGAACCATGCCCTCTTTTATCATTCTCCATTGGTCAAATCTCTCGCTAATCGAGAGCCTACTGTGTAATACAGCAACCTTTTTACCAAAACGACCGGCAAACCTGGCAATAGTTTGAGGCGTCAACGAAATCTCAGGTACTAAAATCATAACCTGCTGTCCTTTAGCCATAATAGCTTCCGCTAAATGCAGATAGACCTCAGTTTTTCCACTACCTGTTACCCCTTTGAGCAAATAGGTAGTTTCACTACCGTCCATGATTTCGTCAAATACTCTCGATTGATCTTCATTTAAGACATGCGAAGAATATATTTTTATTTCTTCGTCTAAAACTTCCCTAAATACTCTTTTCTCAGTAATAGAGATTAGTTTCTTTGATTCAAGAGCTCTAAGGCTAGACAGAGAAGAATTTGTAGCTTTTAGGACTTCCGGTAATTCACAAGAGTTTTTACTGCTTAAATAATTCAAGATTTCAAACTGCTTATGCGCTCTTGGATTTATATTTCTAAAATCTGAATCTATGAGTTTTACAATTTTAATATATTTAATATTAGCATCTTTCGTAAACTCATATTTTCTAGAAATTGCACCATTTTCTACTAAATCATTTATCTGAGTTCTGGTCATATTAGGAAATTCATTTTTAACTTCTTCAAAACCCCTTGGATCTGATAAAAACCTTAAAAATTCATCAGTATCATTTTCAGTATTAGAGTAAAATACCTCATTTATTTTAACAATATCTCCAGGAGGTAGAACAGTTTGAAAAGAGCTTGATAAATCAGACAGATACTCTTCACACATAAACTTCGCAATATCAATGAGTTCCTGATTTAATATGGGACTGTCTTCAATCGGTTTAATGATATCTTTAACTTTATAGTCTTCATCTAAATCACTATTTATTTCAACAACCAGTCCAACAGTAGTTTTATTTCCTCTACCAAATGGGACAAGCACTCTCATCCCTATTTCAATCTCTTCTAATAGCTCAGAGGGGATTCTGTAGGTATAATATTGATCTGTCATTCTGGTTTTAGATCTTAATACTAATTTTGCGTACAAAACTCCTCCTATTTATATTAAATTCAGAATTTCATCAGCTAACTCAAATTTACTCATCAGTGGTAAGTTTACAACTTTTTCCTTGGAAATTATACTGGCAATATTTGTATCTACATTAAACCCTGCCCCTGGCTTGCTGACATCATTAGCGATAATATAATCTAAATTCTTTCTCTTTAATTTCAAGCTGGCATTTTCTATCAAATCATTAGTCTCAGCAGCAAATCCAATGATAAGTCGATCATCCTTAATAGAAGCAAAATGACTAATGATATCCTTGTTTTTAGACAGTTGTATCTCAGGAATACTGCTACTCTTAATCTTTTTGTGAGCTTGATTATCTACTTTAAAGTCTGCAGGAGCTGCAGCCATTATCAATACTTCATTTTCCAGAAAAACATCGTTGATAGCATTAAATAAATCTTCAGCCGACTCAATATCGATGCTTTTTATACCACTGATTTTTTCTAAATTTGTGGGACCGGAAATAAGTGTCACTTCGGCTCCTCTATTGTGCGCAGCTCTTGCAATAGCATAACCCATTTTCCCACTTGAATCATTAGAAATATACCTAACTGGATCAATTCTCTCGACAGTTGGTCCTGCTGTAACTATAATCTTTTTACCCTTTAAATCTTTTGGAGTTACAAAACTCTCTAAATAATCAATGATTTGAACGGGTTCAGCCATACGACCATTTCCGTATGTATTACAGGCTAAAAATCCCGTTTCCGATTCGATAAAATAGTATCCACGATTTATAAGATCACAGATATTTTTTTGTGTAGCAAAATTATTGAGCATATTTGTATTCATTGCTGTAGCAAAAATTATAGGTTTGACACATGCTAAAAGTGTAGTAGTCAAAAGATTGTCTGCAATCCCATGGGCTACCTTTGCGATAGTATTTGCAGTTGCCGGAGCAACCAATACTAAATCACAAGCTTCTGCCAGAGCAATGTGCTCAACATCATAATCAGATGACTCTTCAAACATTTCTACATGTACCTTGCATCTGGCCATGGTTTGAAAAAGTATTGGAGATATCATCTCAGTGGCAGCCTTCGTCATAATAACATCAAGAACTGCACCTTTTTTCTTTAATCTGCTAATCAAGTCCAGAACTTTATAGATTGCTACACCACCGGTTACGCCAATTAAAATTCTCTTGTCTTTTAACATTTTATTTTATACTTTCTAAATCTGTTGTTTCATAACTTATCTTACCTTGCATTAATTCCTCAAGAGCAATTGTTACAGGTTTTTGTGAAGCAGTTTCTATTAATGGTTTTGATTTTTCTACAAGTCTTTTAGCTCTTTTAGAAATAATCATAACTATGGCATATCTACTGTCGTTAATTTTTCTTAATTCCTCAAAAGATGGATTAATCATAAGTTTCCTCCTTCAAATATTCGTCTAGTGATAAATTATTTATAACCCTTAAACTCTCAGCATCAATAATACTATTTATATGTGCAACCGCATTTTCTACAGTATCATTTATAACGGCATACTGATACTCATTAATTTTAGAGATCTCTCCTCTTGCATTATTCAAACGTAATTCTACCTGCTCAGCTGACTCTGTTCCCCTATGAGTTAATCTTCGTTCTAATTCACTCATGCTGGGTGGTAATAGGAAAATAAAGACTCCATTCGGATAATTTTCTTTAACTTGTAAAGCTCCTTGGACATCAATCTCAAGAATTATTACCTCGCCATTATTAATACCGTCCATGACAAAATCTTTTGGTGTTCCGTATAGATTTCCGTGTACTCTGGCATACTCTAAGAACTTATCCTCTTTTATACCTTTTTCAAACTCTTCTTCCGATAAAAAGAAATAGTCATCTCCGCTTCTTTCCTGTGGTCTTTTAGGTCTGGTAGTAGCAGAAATTGAGTATTTAATCTTATCGTTATCTTTTAATAACGCCTGGCATACGGTTCCTTTACCAACACCTGAAGGACCGGAAATTACCATCAAAAAACCCTTTTTCTTCATTCATCTTCCCCTTTACTGCTCATATCTTTCATTTCAGCTAATCTGGTATTTAGTGTATCGGTTTGAATTGCAGATAAAATTATATGTTTACTATCCATTATAATTACAGCTCTGGTCTTTCTACCGAATGTTGCATCAATTAAATTTAAGGAATCTCTATTGTTCTGGACCATTCTCTTTATTGGTGCAGAGTCAGGACTGATAATTGCAACTATCCTATCCATTTGAACATAGTTCCCATATCCTATATTAATAAACTCTTTTCGCATATATGCTCCTATTCAATATTTTGAATTTGTTCTTTTAATTTATCGATTCCTACTTTAACGTCAATAACATCTTCAGTTATACAGACATCGCTTGATTTGGCACTTATTGTGTTTATTTCTCTATTTAACTCCTGAGTAATAAAGTCCAGTTTCCTACCAATAGCAGAGCTGGTTTCCAGATTTTCTCTAAATTGAGCTATATGAGATTTTAGTCTCACTAATTCCTCATTTATATCTGATCTCTCAGCAAAGAAGACAACTTCAGAATTTAACTTTTCAAACTCGTATTCTCCAAGATCTTCGACAAGAGTATGAACTTTCTCAGATAATTTTTCTCTATATTCTTCGATTACAAAAGGAGCACGTTTTTCGATATTATTAACTTTTTCTTCGATATAGGAAATATTTTCAGCTAAGTCTATGTATAAAGCTTCACCTTCTCTTAATCTCATATTATATAAGGCATCCACTGCTTGACTAACTGCATTGCATACTACCTCTTCAACCAAGTCCAAATCCAATTCTTTTGGTTTAAACTCTATAATCTCGTTATTAAGTAAGATATGTTCGAGTTTTAATTTATGTTCCAAGCCTAGATGATCCATCAGCATTTCCAAATTATCTTTCATAAGCTTGGCAATATCTTTATCCACTACAACATCTGATTTGGATTCTGAAGTCTTTTCGTCTTTAATATAGACATCCACGCGACCTCTAGAGATTTTATTCTTGATAATGTTCTTTATTTTTTCATCTAAAAACATTAAATATACAGGCATTTTAACTTGTATATCTAAGTACTTATTGTTTACAGATTTTATATCTGCATTAATACCTATTATTTCGTTGGAAGCAGAACCTCTTCCATATCCTGTCATTGATTTAATCATATTTGTACCTCCACAATTACTATCATAAACATCATGTATCAAATAGTCAATTATTTATTACGAATTCGTAACAGTTTTTGATGGTTTCAATATATGTTATACTAATAATAAATATTTTTAAAGTGAAGGTGAAATATGAGTTTTGACGGTATAACTACAAGATCTATCATAAGTGAATTAAGTGAAATGGTTGGAGCAAGAATAAATAGAGTAAACCAGCCTGAATCACTGGATATAATACTAATACTCCACAAAGGAGTTACCAAGAACCTACTTTTAACTGCAAATTCAAATGTGCCTAGATTTCATATAATTAAAGATACACCAAAGAACCCTATGACACCGCCTAATTTTTGTATGGTTTTAAGAAAGCATATACAAGGCGGAATAATAAAGTCAATTACACAGTACAAGCTCGACAGAGTAGTAAAATTGGAAATCAGTACCTATGATGAAATGGGTTATCCTTGTATTAAATCTCTCGTAATAGAAATTATGGGTAGACATTCAAATATAATTCTGCTGGATGATAATAATAAAATAATAGACTCTATAAAAAGGGTAACTATGGATATGAGTAGAATTAGACAAATACTACCTGGTGCAGTATATAATATCATAGAAGACGACAAAAAAGATTTGCTTAAAGAAGATGCACTCCCTTCTGAATTATTTGACTTTACAAAAAGTACTGCAGCTTATAAGTCTTTTTACATGAATTACACAGGACTTAGCCCGTTAATCAGCAAAGAAATAATTTATAGATCCGGATTAGATGTAGATATTAAATTAAATAATCTTGAAAAATTTGATATTGAAAATATTGACAATGAATTTATTAAAATTAGAAAACTAGTAAGAGACAAGGAATTTAAGTCTAATCTATTACTTTCTTTAAACGGAGATAAAGCTGTCGGTTTCTACCCCATTGATATAAATCATTTAGGCGGACAGATTTCGACTAGTGAAACCATGAGTCAAGTTTTGGAAGAATACTATGGAACTAGAGACAATTCAGACAGACTAAACCAAATGGTTTCCAATATTTTAAAAGTAGTAAATAATAGGATAAAAAGATCTCAAAACAAATTGATTCAGCAAATATCGGAACTAGAAGAATCCAAGAATAGAGATATCTATAAAGTATATGCTGATCTTATATCAGCCAATATCCACTTAATAAATAGAGGTGTGGAATCAGTAAAACTGCAAAACTTTTATACTGAAAGCTTAGAGACATTAGACATACCTCTTGATATTAAACTAAGTCCTCAACAGAATGCTCAACACTATTACAAAAAATACTCCAAACTAAAGAAAACAGAAGAAGTACTCTCAGATGAAATCCCAAAACTAAAAGAGGAAATAAACTATTTAAACCAAGTAAAATTGACACTTAGTTCTATAACAGAAGTTGATGAAATTCAAGAAATCAGGGAGGAATTATCAAAAGGCGGATACCTAAAGCTAAGTAAATCTAAGAGCAAAGCCAAATCGTCTGCGCCTTCGAAACCTCTTAAATTCATAACTTCAGATGGATTAATCGTATATGTAGGTAAGAACAATAGACAAAATGATGAACTTACATTAAAACTTGCCTCAAAATCGGATTTATTTTTCCACGCTCAAAAGGTTCCAGGAGCACATGTAATACTTAAAACGGATTCAAAGGAAATATCTGACAAATCAATATATGAAGCAGCATATTTAGCTGCCAAATATAGCAGTTTAAAAGATGAAAATCAAGTTATGATAGATTATACAGAAAAAAAGAATGTCTATAAAGCAAAAGGTGCAAAGCCCGGAATGGTTTACTATAACGACTTTAAATCTATATTAGTAGACTTAAACAATCAGAGTATCTTTAGCGGTATTGAGAAAAAATAATAAAAAACTCCGGTTAGATTTTTAAAAATCTAACCGGAGTCGCATTATTAACATCTTTTAAATATTAAAACACAATTAGATAAAAATCACTATCATCTAGTCTCGATAGATATATTATCGTATCCATCGATTTCATGTATCTTTACAATAACAAATTCCGACTTGGATGTCGGTATGTTTTTACCAATAAAATTGGGCTTTATTGGTAATTCTCTATGTCCTCTATCAACCATCGCAACCAATTCAATTTTGCCTGGTCTCCCTATCCTACTGATAGCATCCAATGCCGCTCTGACTGTTCTGCCGGAGGAGATAACATCGTCAACCAGTATTACCTTCTTACCGTCAATACTTATATCACAATCGCTTGTTACAGCATCTGTATTGACTTTTTTATCGTCTCTATAAGCGGAAATATCCAAGAAAAAGCATGGTAATTCCACTCCTTCAAATGCATATATATTTTCCGTTAATCTCTTGGCAATCGGATAACCTCTAGTCAATACACCTAAGAAAATAATATCTTCCGTGCCTTTATTTTGTTCCAGGATTTCATGGGAAATCCTTCTTAAAATTCTATTAAATCCTTGTTCGTCAACAAATGTTTTAGTTTCCATTTTTATACCTCAAATTCAATTTTTCCAAGGAAGATCTAAATTGTTTACCGGGTTTAACGGTAAAGCACATCGGCTTATTTAAAATAGGGTGATTAAATTCTAAATAGTAAGCATGTAATAAATGATGCTCAGTATTTATTCTTTCTTTCTTGTATCCATAAACCGTATCACCAACTATTGGATGCCCTATGAACTTAAGATGAACTCTTATTTGGTGTGTTCTTCCTGTATGAAGTGATACATCTAATAAACTATAGTCACCATTATAATCAATAGTACTGTACTCAGTCAATGCAGGTCTGGAATTAACATCAGTTACTTCCATTTTAGTCCGATTTGTCATCGATCTTCCGATTGGTTTATCGATTAAACCGCTGTCAGGATTTGGTCGACCATGTACTACAGCCAGATACTTTTTAACTATTTCTCTATTTTTGAACATTCTCTTGAGGATTTCATGTGTATCATTATCTTTAGCAATTATCAGTAGACCGGTAGTGTCTTTGTCTAATCTATGAACAATACCCGGTCTATCTGAACCTCCAAGATCAGATAGTTTATTGGTATAGTTTAAAAGCGAATTAACTAGTGTACCGGATTTATTTGACACACTTGGATGAACTACTAAGTCATGAGGCTTATTGACTATAATTATATAATCATCTTCATAAATAATATCAAGCGCTATTTTTTCGGGGGTTAAAACAATACTCTCATCTTCTATATGACCGGTTATTCTATCCCCTCTCATTAATTTATAGCTGGGTTTTACAATATCTTCGTTAACTACAATATTTTTATTTCTTATATTTCTAGTTACCATTGATCTTGATATATTCAAGACTTCAGATAAATATTTGTCAATTCTTTCAAGATTATCATCTTCTATAATTATATTTATATTCAATTCTATACCCCTATATTTTCAATCTGCCAGTCTATAGCTTCCATATCATTTTTGACTAAAAAACTATTTGCAGCCGAAAAGTGAGAACATCCTAAAAAGCCTCTATGTGCAGAAAATGGAGAAGGATGCGTTGATTTCAATATTAAATGATTATTATTTGTAATTAAGGAACTCTTATCCTGTGCATGTCTTCCCCACAATAAAAATACAATCGGTTTATCTCTATTGTTAAGCTCCATTATTATTCTATCTGTAAAATAGTTCCATCCTATTTTGCCATGAGAATTAGGAGAACCTCTTCTTACAGTAAGTGTAGTGTTTAATAGTAGTACACCTTGTTTTGCCCATTTTAAGAGGTATCCATTATCCGGGATATAACATCCTAGATCTCTGTTTAACTCCTTGTAAATATTTAAAAGCGAAGGAGGTATTCTTATACCAGGTTTAACAGAAAAACTGAAACCATGAGCTTGACCTGGACCATGGTAAGGATCTTGACCTATTATTACGACTTTAGTGCCATTAAAAGGAACCTCCTTAATGGAGCTGAATATCTCATACATATCCGGAAATATCTCATAATTCTTATATTCGTCAATTAATAGCTTTCTCAGATTCTTATAATACGGCTTTTCAAATTCATCATATATTAAATTATCCCAGTCATTTCCAATACTTACATTCATTTTTTACCGGCATCCTTATCAAAAATTACAATCAGCATAATTAAAACTGCACCAACTACAACACATATATCCGCTACATTAAATACGGGAAAATCGTAGTAGCCCCAAAATCTGACAAAGATAAAATCAACTACATATTCTCTAATTATCCTGTCTATTAAATTACCAATCGCTCCTGCAACTACAAAAGAAAGTGATAATTTCATAAGAGTGCTTGTAGTATGGTAATTTTTAAGCATATAGTAAACAATAAAAGAACAAACTGTAATAGTGATTATGATGAAAAAGATTGAGCGACCTTGAAGTATACCAAATGCTGCTCCTCTATTTTCAACATAAGTAAGTTCTAAAAATTTATCTATCAACACTTTGCTTTCATTTCCCTTAAGATAGTTTACTGCAAAGTATTTAGTAACTTGATCTAGTATTATCAATACTGCAATTATAAAAAAATAAATCATCATATTAACCCTTTTTGTAATATTTTATATAAATTCTACCTTTTTTACTAGTTCCACCAATATTTTCAAGCACGAATCTACCAATTCCAGAGACTGAAATCTCATCATTTTCTTCTATTTTTGCATCAACAGAATCATTAATTTCATGATTTAATTTTACTTTTCCGGACTTAATACATCTTTGCGCTTTGTTTCTGGAATAATTTAGCATAAGCGCTATTAATGCATCTAATCTTAAAGAAGAGATAGAACCCGATTTTAAATTAATTTCATAGCTTGGTTCATGTAAGTAAGGTATATCTTTGAGTATTGGTCTAACAGCACTATTCTTAATACTGGTAAGACCATTTTTTACATCGTTAACAACATCTTTTAAGATCGCAAATTCTACCCTGTCATCACTGAATACTATATCGCCTATTTTACTTCTTTTAATTCCGAGACTCAACAAAGTTCCCAATACATCTCTATGTTCAATAGTCTGATGAATAGGTTCAATATAAAAAACTTCTACTGTATCTTCCTCGTCTCCGACAATCAGAACTTTTCTTTCAGTATCAGCTCCCGGCTCAATTACAGAAAAATCAATATCCATATTTTTTAGAAGTTCACATGCATATTTAAACTCGGTAGGACTTAAAAAATCAGTATTAAAAGATTTACTACTCTTTAAGTAAATGCCGGCCTTATATAATATATCTTTAATCGTCTTCTTGGTATCACGATCCTGAATATAGTTTAAACTATTAGTCAAATTTCTCAATCTTAACTCCAGTACAATTTAAAAAAGAGGACTGCAACATCCTCTAGTTTAAACACATTATAATTGATAAAATCCTTTTGCTTGGATTTGTTCTTTTAGCTTTCCGTCTATTTCTACATCTTTTGGAGCAATTACAAATATGTCTTTTGTCACTTTTTGAATCTTACCATCCAATGCGTAAATACCACCACTTACAAAATCGAATATTTGTCTCTTTTTATCCATTTCGAGCATCTCTAGATTAAGTACTACAACTCTTCTAGCAACAATATCGTCTATTATATGTGGTCCATCATCAAAAGTTATAGGTTCGTGAATATTTATCTTTGTTCTGTCGATAGTACTTGATTGTAAACTCACAATATTACTCCTTTTAGGTATTGGTTTTTCATATGTTGAATAACTTTCATCTTTTACAGTTTCTGTGGTAGAAGAAGTTTCTGAAATTTTCTCTGTTTCATAACCATCGTCTTTATAATCATAGTCATCATCATAATACTCTTCTTCTATTCCTATAACACTCTTTATTTTATCAAATAATCCTGCCATAATAATCCTCCCATTTAGTAAATCCTATCTCCAAACAAGTATGAGCCTATTCGAATCATATTCGAACCATTTTCAATAGCTACTTCATAATCATGGCTCATTCCCATAGATAGGTATTCCATCTTTATATTATTATAATTGATACTCTTAATATCTTCAAATATTTCTTTAAGTTTTTTAAAAACCCATGCTGTATCTTCCGGTTTTTCGTAATGTGGGGCCATGGTCATAAGCCCCTTAACCTTAATATGTTCGAATCCGTCAATATAATCCAAGAAGTCTTTTAAATCTTCTACATAAATACCGGATTTTGTATCTTCCTTAGAAACATTTACCTGTATAAGAACATCTTGCGTTATACCTTCCGCCTTGCATCTTTTTTCTATTTCCTTTACCAAAGACTTTCTATCTACTGAATGAATCAATTTAACTCTACCAATGACATCTTTTACTTTGTTTGACTGTAAATGACCAATCATATGATAATTAACTCCATCCCCAATTTCATCCATCTTAGGGACAAGTTCCTGTACTTTGTTTTCTCCAACATCTTCTATTCCAGAATCTATAGCTTCTATAATATCTGATACGGGTTTTTGTTTTGTAACAGCAATTAATGTTATACCTGAGTCTTCAAAACTACATCCTTTTATTTTCTCTATAGCCTTTTTTACGTTCTCAATATTTTCTTTAATCATTTAACCACTCCTTATCGTAAATAGATTTATAATAAATTATCTTACCGCATCTCCAATTTTCACTCTATTAGGGCGGACAATTACTTCGTCATAAGCTCTAAGAGTATTAATCGATTCCTCATTGACCTTTATTTGTCCATCAATACCGGCACTTACATAGGTTATCTTACCGTCATCTTTTATTACTTCAACGGGGACAGATTCAACATAACCATTACGATTTACCTTCATGACCATTTGAATTCCATCCTTTTCGAAAACTGATGAACTGGGCAATTGATAACTCATTTTTTTATCTAGAATCACAGAAGACTCTAAAATTCTATTATTTTCTATCAAATCATAACCACTATTAAATACTACCTTGACCAACATATCCTTATCTGACTTTGTTAAATCCAAAATCTCGCCTGTTATGATAGATTCTTCATCTACTTTAATTGAAACCTTATCTCCCTTTTCAGGAATCGATTTGGGATCAGACAATTGTATTATTGCATAATATATATTATTATTTACAATCTTAAAAGAATTTTTAAGAACTTTTATATTCTCTTTTACTTGAGATGGTAGTTTAAAGTCCGAAAGTTCAAAACTGTTAAGCAAATTTAAATCAAATATTTCTTCATATCCGTCTAGTGAGTCATAGAAATAACCTGCAGTCTTTGAAAACAAATCAGTATTATTTCCTGAGTCATGTTCAATTAGCTTACCTATCTTTTTCTTCATGTTTTGTTTATTGATAAATGGCGTTTTAATAATAGAATTGTTCCCCAATAATCTAAGTCTTTGAGTCTCCATATCAATATTTGGGGTTAACTCTTTTTTAATATCTCCCGAAAAATTAAAACTTCCGGATGCTACAGTACCTATTCTTGTACCTACAGGGATTCTACCCTTTATCTGAATAGAATCGAATCGTCCTAAACCGTTAAAATCATAGTAATCTTCATCATAAAAAAAGTAGATTCTCCCCAAATATTCTTCAGAATATACATTTCCTGCGTCAATTTCAACTATGGCAAATTTATAATATTTACTATATAAGTTGAAACCTATAATAGAAACGATAAACATAAATATCAAAATTGTTATTATTTTTTGACCGTTTCTCTTCATAATCACACCTGTTTTTTATATTAATACAATACTTCCCTTTTCTTATTTCTCTCCATTAATCTTTCAACGGAATCTGAAATAGAATAATCATTGAATAAAATATTATATATTTCTTCTGTAATAGGCATTTCAACATCATTCTCTTCTATAAGACTCTTAACAGCCTTACATGTCTTGATGCCTTCAACAACCATATTAACCTTTTTTTCAGTCTCTTCTATAGAATGTCCCTGACCTATCAGTATTCCGGCTCTCCTGTTTCTACTGTGCATACTAGTGCTGGTAACTATTAAATCTCCCATACCTGTAAGTCCATAAAAAGTCTCGGGTCTACCGCCCAACGCAATACCGAGCCTTGCTATCTCATGCATACCTCTGGTCATTATAGCAGCCTTAGTATTATCACCAAAACCAAGTCCGTCTGCAATACCCAGTCCCAGTGCCAATATATTTTTTGTTGCACCACCTAGTTCAACTCCGATTACATCTTCATTAGTGTAAACTCTAAAATCTTTATTCATGAATACGTCTTGAACTGTAGACATGGCATTATCACTAAGTGAGGCTGCAACAATTGCAGTTGGCATTTTAATTGCAACTTCTTCAGCATGTGTCGGTCCCGACAGCGCGACAAATCTATTTTCATCAAAAAACTCGCTAAATATTTCTGAAATTCTTTTATTTGTACCTATTTCTATACCTTTAGCAACGTTAACGAAAATAGCATGCTCATTAAAAATACCGCTGTTTTCGTTCAGAACAGATCTAATATTTTGTGTAGGAACGGCAAAAACAACAATTTCACAATCAGATACATCTGCAATATTAGTAGTTGCTATAATCTCACTATTTAACTTAACATCTTGTAAATAACGACTATTCGTATGATACTCATTTATCTCTGCTGCAGTTTCACTATTCCTCATATACATAGTGACATCATTGCCATTGTCGGCAAGAACCATCGCAAGGGCAGATCCCCAACTCCCACCACCTATTATTGCAATTCTCTTCATTGTTATTTCTCCTTAAATTTAATCCTGTTCTCTGTTTTATTGAGTAGTCGTACAATATTTGTCCTATGTTTGTATATAGCAATTATTGCTAGAAGTAATATTACATAAAATGTATAAGGTTTAGTCTTAAAAGTTAAAATATATGAACAAATAGGTGCTGATGCAGCTGCGAGTACTGAACCGAGCGACACGTATTTTGATATTGCTACAGTTATTATAAATACAGCTATTACAATAGCAAAAATTCTTATATCAAGATAAATCAAAACACCTGCAGAAGTCGCAATACCCTTCCCACCTTTAAACCCGAAAAAAACAGGCCAATTATGTCCTAATATAACACCTACTGCAGCGTAATATACCGAGTACTGGCTTCCAAACTTATCTGCTAAATAAAGTGCCAATACTCCCTTTAATAAATCCATCAGTAGCGTGGTCACACCAATAACAGGACCAAAAGACCTAAGCGCATTAGTTGCTCCTGCATTACCACTTCCCATTTTTCGTATGTCCTTATTCAATAGCACCTTGCCTAAGATATAAGCAGCGGTAAAATTTCCTATAAAATAAGAAAGTATAAAAAATAAAAGATTCATTATTCGCTCCTGGATCTAAGTTCAAAATTAACAGGTGTACCTACAAATCCAAATTTTTGTCTTATATTATTTTCCAGATACCTCATATAAGAAAAATGCATAAGTTCCGGTTTATTTACAAATAATATGATTTTTGGTGGTCTAACACTTGCTTGAGTAGAATAAAATATCTTTAATCTCTGTCCTTTATCTGTTGGAGGAGGTGTCCTGAATACAGCTTCACTAATAATTTCGTTTAAGACCCCAGTACTAATTCTCAAGTTGTAATTGTCATTTACCATATTTATTAAATCAAATATATCATCTACTCTTTTACCGGTTTTTACAGACATAAAATGTATCGGGGCATAACTGATAAAACCTAGCTTATTACGTACATTTTCTTCATACTTTTTCATGGTATTTGTTTGTTTATCGATTAAATCCCATTTATTGACAATTATTATGATAGCCTTACCTTGTTCATGTGCGTACCCTGCAATCTTTGTATCTTGTTCAGTAACGCCTTCTGTCGCATCTATTAATAATAAGCATATATCAGATCTGTCTACCGCAGATAGAGTTCTAATAACAGAATACCTCTCAATTGCATCTGTTATAGCTCTTTTTCTTCTCAATCCTGCAGTATCTATGAAAAGATATTCTACACCGTCCCTCATAATATACGAGTCGATTGCATCTCTTGTCGTACCTGCAATATCCGTTACAATCATCCTGTCTTCATCCAGTAGTCTGTTTATAAGAGATGACTTACCAACATTCGGTTTTCCGACAATGGCCACAGAAATATCAGTACTCTCCTCATCTTTTTCAGATTCCGGCAAAAAGGTCAATATCTCATCCAGCAAATCACCCANNAGAATTAAATCTGAAGTATCAATTGCAAGCTCTGCCTGCAGTTTAATATGTTTAGAAATAATATCATCGTCATCAGGCACATATCCACCTGTGTCGACTAACATAAAATACCTGCCTAGCCATTCAGCTTCTCTATACAAACGGTCTCTGGTAACTCCGGGTGTATCTTCAGTTATGGCCTCTTTTTTTCTAATAAGCTTATTAAAAAGAGTTGATTTTCCGACATTCGGTCTACCAACTACACTTACTATAGAATTTCTCAAAATTTCACCTCTAATTATTTATAATAAATAAATCTGCAATTATATGCAGTCACTATATCTCATCTTCTATTATACTAGATTTTATGTAAATTTAAAACAAGCAGCATTAGCTGCTTGT
>MTKW01000884.1_pt1 | contig 36330 bp, 30 predicted proteins | sample 1042761 | NCBI WGS metagenome assembly MTKW01 (sample SAMN06205366, study PRJNA360243) | anaerobic digester metagenome | biome: Wastewater treatment plant; feature: Anaerobic digester sludge; material: sludge; isolation source: anaerobic digester fed with sludge from wastewater treatment plant ...
ACGGTACGTACGGTGGTGTGGGAGGTCTCCCGGCCAAGTAATGGCCGGGATCCTACCCGATTCCTAACCGGTCTGAAGTTCGCGGCTCAACATAGAAAACGGTGTTGTATCTCCCAGCAGGATGTAGCCGACGAGCTTTTCTCCGATGAAATTGCGTCGATCGTATGTGAGCTGTGTTTCATCAAAAGAAATCTGCGAAGTCACTTCCGGACCTTTTGGCGTGATATTGCCGGCAGATGCGATCCGCGTCTCCATCGTGTTGACGAGATAGGGCGGCGGCGGGATAACACAGATTTCGTCGCCGCCGGCGGCATTAGCGCCCGCAACTTTTCCTTCGCGCGTTGAGACAGACCACAGGCCGTACCATATCCCATCCATCAAGGCGCAATCGCCGGCAGCATAAACGTTCGGGATGTTCGTCTCCATACGGTTGTTTGTCACGAAACGACGGTCGATCTCAATGTCGACACCGTCCATCGTTTCCACGCGTGCGCGCACGCCGGTTGAGACGAGAACGATATCGGTCGCGATAACGGCGCCGTCTGTCAGTTTCACGCTTGACACTTTTCCCGTCTCCGGGTCGGCCAGTATTTCAGCAACGGACGCTTCTTTCCTGACATTGATGTCGAGGCGCTCAACCTGCTCTTGGAACATGGCGCTTGAGCGGGGATCGAGTTGCCTTGAGAGCAGGGCTTGGCCGCGTTCCAGAATCGTCGTGTCGAGACCGCGTTGTTTCAATGCGTAGGCAATTTCGAGTCCGAGCAATCCGCCCCCGATGACGACGGCCTTTTGAGCGTCTTCGATAAAATCGGAAATTGCCTTCGCGTCGTCGAGCGTCCAAAGCGTAAAAACGCCCGGAAGATCGTTGCCCGGCGTCGGCGGCATAAAACTGCGGCTCCCGGTTGCCAGAATCAGTTTGTCGTACTCGATTGTCGAATGATCCGACAGCTCAACACGTTGATTCTCGATGTCAACACGTTTGGCCGACACGCCTAAACGAAGATCGAATTGACGGTCGTCAAACCATGCCTGATCGTGCAGAAAAACTCTGTCGATCGTCTCCGGCTCCATGACCACGCTCGGGAGGCGCGGTCTGTGGTAGGGCAGGTTTGTATCTTCCGATAATAAGATAATCTTTACATCGGGGTCTTGCTTCCGTGCCGCCTCAGCCGCTGAAAGACCCGCGATGCCGCTTCCGATGATTACAATGGTTTGTTCTGACATGAAAAGCCTCCTTTATGAGGGAAAATGCCCAAAGTCAATAGCTGCGTTGATTGTACTGTCTAAGACTTGGATTCATGATAATCAGTTGATAAACAAGTGTCAACTTTAAGTGAGTCGTTGTGACAGTAGGCACGTTGTATAATTAAAGGCAGTCGGCTATTGCCCCGATCATCGATAGTTAAGTATCGCGAGAAATTACAAAAAAAGTCGTTCAGCCTCGGCTGTCGTTATAGACATTTTTAGAGACAGGAGCCTTCATGACCATTCAACATTCAAAAGAAAGAAAATACATCCCCGAGATTACGTCGCAGCTTCGTGGAGACATCATCAAAATGCCGGAGGTCATCGCTGAATGCTCGGGTATTCGTATTTTCGGGAAGCGTATCAAGTCGATTATTTTTACGACAGATGCGGCGCAGGTGATGAACCACAATGCCGATGCGCTGATCGCCGTTTATCCGTTTACGCCGCACCCCGCCATCACAAGCGCGATCATCGGGATCTCTCCCGTTCCCGTTTTTGCGGGGGTCGGAGGCGGTACGACCGGCGGCAAGCGAAGCGCACAGATAGCCATGTTCGCGGAGGCGCAGGGTGCCATCGGTCTCGTTGTCAACTCGCCGACAACGCTCGAAACCATACGTGAAATCAAGGCCGTCGTCGATACGCCGATCGTCTGTACCATCGTGACGGAATACATGGACATCGAATCGAGGGTCAACGCCGGTGTTCAAATCTTTAACGTGAGCGGAGCGGATCGCACCGTTGACATCGTCAAAAGCATCCGCGAGCGTTATCCGACGATCCCCATCATCGCGACAGGCGGCGCAACGGACGAAACAATTCTCAGAACGATACAGGCGGGCGCCAACGCCATAACGTACACACCCCCGACGAGCGCCCAACTCTTCAAGATCATAATGGACAAGCATCGCAAGATAGCGAAAGACAAATACGAGAACAGCCATCAACTGAGCTAATTAACTGACCGCCCGGTCACTTGTTAATGTGTCCTACACAGGTTTAATATTTTTTTGACACTCCTTTTTTAGAGCTGTAGTATCATTAATTCTATCGAAACAGATGGAAAGGTCGTTTATGCTCAGCGATACATTATTTGAATACAAGCGATATTTTATCGACGGTGCGGAAAGCGAGTTGCGCGCACAGCACAACACGGGGCGGCGCGTTTCTTTTTTGGACGGTCAGATGATCGGCAATGTTCGCCAAGATTACATGGGCGTGAGTGCGCGAGTTCGACGCGGAGGTCTCTACGGCTTCTCGTCAAAGGGCGACTGCACGCTCGGTTCCGTCGAAAGCGTGCTGAAGGAAGCCTCAAACAATGCGCTTTTCCTTGAAAAGCACGTCAAGCCGACGAAGGATCGCCTTTCGCCCGTGCCGACCGGTATGGCGGCGCTCAAGGAGTCCATAAACGATGCGGAGCAATCATTTTATGTCGAGCTCTGTCGAGCGGTAGACGCGTACATCGTCGCGCATTGTCCGCATATTATCAGTCGACGTGTCAGCGCCTTTAGCGATTCGGTCGAGAAGGTCATCACTGTTTCAAACGGGTATGACGCACACGTCGTCACGCCTCGCAGCTATGTGTATATCATACTGACGGCAGAATCGGTTGCGGGCACGCCGGTTGACGTGATGGCGGCGGTCGGCGGTTTCGACACGATCGAAAAGAATTTTATCGATCTTAACGAGGCGAAAGCGAGGGTCGATAAGTTATACGAACAACTGCAACAAAAATGCGAAGGCGTCTATGCGAGGGCCGGTGAAGCGACGTGCATTCTTTCAGGTCGCATGGCGGGGATGCTTGCCCACGAAGCCGTAGGGCATACGGTGGAAGCCGATCTCGTCCAGAGCGGGTCGGTGTCGGCGCATTTGCTCGGCAAGCAAGTCGCTTCCGAGAAAGTCTCGATGATCGATTATGCGCATACCGTCTTCGGAAAGCCGACGCCTCTCCCTGTCTATGTCGATGATGAGGGAGTGAGGGCTGAAGACGCCGTGTTGATTCAAAACGGCATCTTGACGGAGTATATGAATAATCGTCAATCAGCCGATCTCTACGGAATGACGCCTCGCGGCAATGCGCGTGCGTGGCTTTTCTCCGATGAGCCGCTCATCCGTATGCGCAACACGGCGATTGTGCCGGGAGACGATAAGATCGAAGACATGATCACTTCGGTAGACGACGGCTATTACTTAATCGATTCCGGCAACGGACAAGCCGATATGACGGGAGAGTTCATGTTCGGCGTGACGATCGGCTATGAAATCAAAAAGGGAAAGCTCGGACGCGCCATACTCGATACGACCATTTCGGGTGTCGCCTTCGAGATGCTGAAGACAGTCGATATGGTCTCCGATGAATTGGAGTGGATGAGCGCCGGTTTTTGCGGAAAGAAACAGCCGATGGCGGTGGGGATGGGCGGCCCGCATATTCGTTGCCGTTTGACGATGGGAGGCAAAGCATGATTTCGATGGAAAAACTGGCACAACTTGGCTTATCGGCTCTGCAGGATGGCGGTGCCGACCAGGCAGTCTGTTCCGTGTCGCGCTCCGTGACGCGCGAATTGACGGCGGAGTGGGGCGAGTTTAGCCTGTATCGGACGATTTTTGACGATTCCGTCGGTTTTATGGCGACGATTGAAGGACGACGCGGTGTTCTGTCCCAAAATTCTGTCAATGAAGATGATATACGGGAAGGAGCTTCCAACTGTCTGAAATCGGCGGGAGCTGCGGATCCCGACGAGGCGTGGCAGCTCGCTCCTCCGGTACCGGAGCAAGTATTTGAGACAGAGCCGCTCACATGTGACGAAGAAAAATTATTTGAGCGTTGCGAGGAATTCCTAGCAGATATCCGTGCGCGTTTCCCTCTCATCAGCATCGGTTCACTTGTAGCCACGCACGTTTTGAGAGAGGGTGTAAGCCTCTATTCGACAGGGAGTCGTTTTTTCTCACGGCGCGGAGTATACTCTGTCGACCTGATGTTTAATGCGACGGAAGGAGAAGCGACATCATCGTTTTTCTCTACATCGGTGGAGATGCTCGATCTCGATACTCCCTTCATCGAGCTCGGAAGCTTTGAGTCGGATCTCGCAGCCATTTCAAAACAAGTTTTCACAAAGGCGATGGACGATAAGTTCACGGGAACAGTGTTGCTGACACCGGATTGTTTTGGTGATCTGCTCGCAACGAGTATTGGGACGTACGCTTCGGACGGCGTTATTTTAGACGGCACGAGCCTTTGGCTCGATAAGATCGGGCAACAAGTAGCGAGCGAGAAACTGAGTCTGAAACTGGCACCGCTGCACCCCGACATCGTCGCCGGTCAGCGCTTCACGTCGGAAGGCTATATCGCCGAGGATTACGACATGATTGAGCGTGGTGTCCTGAAGCAGTTCCGTCTCAGTGATTATGCCGCCCGCAAAACAGGCTACGAGAGGTCACCCAATTCGTCGTTTGGCTGCTTTATTGTAGAGCCGGGCGAGGAGCCGCTCGAGACGATGATTCGCAATATCGAACGCGGCATTTTCGTCGCGCGGTTGTCAGCCGGATCACCCGGCGCGTCGGGCGATTTCTCGGGCGTCGCGAAAAATTGTTTCCTGATTGAAAAGGGCGAGATAAAAGAGGCGTTGAGCGAGACGATGATCAATGGTAACTTGGCGGCGTTTCTCATGAATATCAAGGCGCTCTCGACAGAAGTCGTGAAAGACGGCAGCTCCGTTCTTCCGTGGGTCTCTATCGAGGGCGTCGGCATCGCCGGGAAGTGAAGGAGTTACTTCTATGAAAGATAGCTTGAAAGAAAAGGCGACAAAAACGCCGAAGAGAGTATTTTGGGAGTTGATGCTAATTGGCGTCGCTTTGTTCGCCGCCGGCATCTTTACTCTCGCGAATCCGCAGGGGACGCTCAAGCTCGTTTTGATCGCCTTGGGAATTGTTTCCATCGTCAGCAGCGTCGGTTTCTTTTTGCGCTTTTTACGCATTCGTGAGGAGACGGGGTGGACGAGCTCTTTTGTGCTCGTGCTGGCAGGGCTTCTATTTATATTCGGCTTAATCCTCATCATCAAACCCGACGAGACGTGGAAGTTCCTGCTCTATTTAGTCGGCTTGTGGTTCATCGCTTATGCCGTGTATTCACTCGTCGCTTCCGTAAAGCTCAAGTCATTCAACCATAAGCTCTTCACCGTTACCTTCGCGCTCGGTTTATTACTGCTCATCGCAGGCGTCGTGTTGATCTTAGCGCCTACGATCGGACTTACGTTTATCGGTTTGCTGATCGGCATTTCGCTCGTCGTCAACGGCTTGGAGTTTATGCTGCTCGCGATTGCGGAGAAGTTGATCGATCGCCACCGGCAGTGATACCCGCTACGAGTTCAGCGGCGCCGTTTGTAATTTATCTGCGGCGAATAACGGTTGTGCAGGCGTTGGAGAGCGGCAGAAGACGGGCTTTTTCAATGCGCGGCATCGTGCGGCAACGAATAGCCGAGATCGTAATCGCTTTGCGCATGTATATCTACGGCGTGCTATAGTAGTAAAAGACAGACAGAAGGAAGGTTTTTATAATGTCAGATAAAAAGAGAATCATTACATTGCAGACGCGTAAACTGATCGATGCTGACAGGCGTGACGGTTGCGGCGAATGCCAGACTTCGTGTCAATCGGCGTGCAAAACATCGTGCGGAGTCGCGAATCAACAGTGCGAACAGGAGCGCGACTAAGCGCTATCCAAATGCGATGGAGAGCCTGAGGGTCAACGTGCCGTGCTGAAAGTCGGTGCGCCGGTTTCTAACGGATGAGCGGATGGTACATCAGTATAAACTGAACGGCTACAACATTGTGTTGGATGTCGACAGCGGCAGTATTCATCTCGTAGACGAGCTCGTCTACGAGATTGTTTCGTTTTACGAAAAAACAGATCGAGACTGTATTGTTCGCGCGCTTTCCGATCGGTTCGATCCTGACGATGTTCGTTCAGCGCTCGATGAAGTGGAGGAGCTCGTCGATCAACAAAAGCTGTTCTCTCACGCAGATCACGCGGCGAGGCTCCTTGCCGGTTCGGAGTCTCAAATGACGAAAGAGGAGTGCTCGATTCCCGACTCGCGTCTCACTCAGGACGGCTGTGCGGCGCAATACGGCCGGAGAGAAGAGGACGTCATCAAGGCGCTTTGTCTCAATGTTGCCCACACGTGCAATCTTGACTGTTCCTATTGTTTTGCCGGACAGGGCAAGTATAAGGGAGAGCGGGCGCTGATGCCTCTTGAGACGGGGAAGAAGGCGATCGATTTTCTCATCAAGCATTCGGGATCGAGGCGTAATCTCGAAGTCGATTTCTTCGGCGGCGAACCGCTTCTCAACTGGCAAATGGTTAAAGACGTCGTCGCTTATGCGCGTTCCGTCGAGGAAGAAGCCGACAAGCATTTCCGTTTTACCCTGACGACGAATGGGATACTCATCGACGACGACGTGATCGAGTTCACGAATGAAGAGATGCACAACGTTGTCCTCAGCCTCGACGGTCGCCCTCACGTACACGACCGCTTTCGCGTCGACATCGGGGGAAAGGGCAGTTATGAGCGTATCGTCCCGAAGTTTCTCGAGCTCGTTCGCAGACGCAACCGCGGTACGTATTACGTCAGAGGCACTTACACTCATCTCAATGTCGACTTTCTTAACGATATTCTGCATATGCTCGACCTCGGGTTCCGCGAGATCAGCATGGAGCCTGTCGTTTGCCCGCCTGAGGAGCCTTACGCGCTGACGGACGAAGATATGCCGTGTCTCATGGAGCAATACGAGAAGCTTGCCGAGGAGATGTTGCGTCGCGAACAGGGCGGCGACCCCTTTCAGTTCTACCATTTTATGATCGATCTCGAGCACGGACCCTGTATTTACAAACGGATCGTCGGATGTGGAGCGGGAACGGAATATCTCGCCGTGACGCCGTCGGGTGATCTCTATCCTTGTCATCAGTTTGTCGACAATCCGTTTTTTCGAATTGGGAATCTTGATGACGGCGTGACGGAAACAGATCTTCAGAACGAGTTTCGAAAGTGCAACGTCTTCGCCCGCGAGGCGTGCCGTAATTGCTGGGCGAAGTTTTATTGCGCCGGAGGCTGTGCCGCGAATGCCTTCCACATGTCGGGGAGTCTTTTCGGAACCGATACCTTCGGTTGCGAGCTTTTCAAAAAGCGCATCGAATGCGCCATCATGATAAAAGTCGCCAAGGCGGCTGCCTCGGCGACTTGATCTAAACAGTTTTTCCAAGAGTATCGGAGATTTCTCTATCAGTTACGTATCTGTCGTGTCACCTTATTATCTATTCGCTTTCTTTTTTATTTTGCTGTTAACGGTCAAACGTGATACGGTTTTCGGAAACATCCATCCCATCTTCTTGGATCTCTTCGACAGACGCAATGGAAAGGTCAAAGAGGAGTAATTGTTCATTCAATGAAAGGTTGTCAATGAAATTCTCGTTGCCTTTAAAGAGCTTTAAAGCCTCTCCGCTTAATGCTTTCTCCTCAATGACGAAGAGGTACGTTTTGTCCTTGCCTATGGTTGCCAGTAGAGAATCTGAGACTTCAAGCAGGAAAGGCTTTGCCTGATAGCATGCGACTAAGAGCACTCTCGGAGTGTCCCCGTCGAGCACGTAATCGGGAATGATGTCGATCACGTGCGCTGCAAACTCTCCTCTTGCTGTGACGGACGTGATTTGTTCTTCTTCCGGTTCAGTGTTTTCCACCTCCGACTCAGTGTTTTCGATATCGTTGTCGTCCTTGATGACCACTTCCTTTATTTTCGGATCGGTGACACGGATACCGAGGGTGCAAGCGCTTGATAACATCACGGCAATCAACAACAGACAAACGACGATTAACTTCTTCATTTTGTTTCCTCCTGTTCTGTGCTTCATTGATCCTTGATCAGCGTCTTCTACATCCTCAAGCTGTCATTGCGTGGCCGGCATCATCGATTTGCTTGGATAACGCGTCGCTCTCAGCGTATCTTGACGCAAACATCACGCCAACCGCTATTTCGGTTCGGATTAACCCCCTGGGAAGCTGCTCAATAGCGCGGGATAACGGCGGTCCAGCCGTGCGTGTCTTCGGCGGTTTGCCGCTGGATGCCGGTTAGTATGTCGTAGAACATCTGTGCCACAGGTCCGATCTCTCCATCGTTGATGACGATCGATTTGCCATTGTATTCGAGCTCGCCTACCGGCGAGATGACGGCAGCCGTCCCCGTTCCGAACGCTTCCGTGAGGCGTCCTTCCGCGTGTGCCTCGTATAACTCGTGAACACTGATGCGGCGCTCCTCGACGACCATATCGCGATCTTTAGCGAGCGTAATGACCGAATCACGCGTTACGCCGGGCAAAATGGTGTCTCCGAGTTCCGCCGTGACGAGTTTGCCGTCGATGACGAACATCATGTTCATGGCTCCGACTTCTTCGACATATTTCTGTTCGCGCCCGTCAAGCCAGAGAACTTGGTTAAAGCCGGCGTCCATCGCCTCCTTTGTCGCCTTGAAACTGGCGGCATAGTTTCCGCCTGTCTTTGCACGCCCCATGCCGCCTTTGACGGCGCGGACGTAGCGCTGTTCGATGCGGATGCGAACCGGTTTCATGCCGTCCGGATAGTACGATCCCGACGGGGCGCAAATGACATAATAGATAAAGCGGTCGGCGGAATGTGCGCCGAGGTTTTTTCCGTCCGCGATCATCGTCGGGCGGATGTAGAGCGACGTCCCTTCACTGTTAGGCACCCAGTCGCGATCAAGATCGATCAAGCGCGAAATGGCTTCAACCTGAAAATGTTCATCGAGAGCGGGCATGCAGGTGCGGTCGGCACTGCGGTTCATACGACGCGCATTGTCGATAAGGCGGAACGATCCGACTTCTCCGTTCGGCAATCTGTACGCTTTCGTGCCTTCGAATACTTCCTGTGCGTAATGGAAGACAGGCGATGCCGGGTCGAGGCAAAGCGGGCCGTACGGGACGATACGTGCATCGTGCCACCCTATCCCTTTGTCGTGCTCGACAATAAACATATGATCGGTAAAAATACTTCCAAAGCCGAGTTTGCTCTCGTCTTGCGGTTTAACTTTCGGGTTTTTCGTTCTTGTAATCTTGATGTCCATTGTTTGTCCTTTCTCAAGTCAATCTCGCGCGGGGCGGTCGCGTTGTACGCTTTTTCCCTTCGAAATTGATAGGGGTAGTTTTGGTAGTTAGGACGCGCGGCGCCCCTCACGCCGCAGGTCCACAAATGATCCGTTTTTCAATTACAGTCGTACGCAGTCGGCGCCTCGCCGGAGAGCGACCTCGTTCAATTCGACGAGGTGAGCCTTTTTGCCGGTGAAGATGTTTCGCAACATGTTCACGACTGTCTCGAACTTTAAGTATTTTGTCGCCTCGATGTAGGCGCCGAGCATCGTCATGTTGGCGACGCGCATGTTGCCGAGTTCCGAAGCGATTTCGAGCGACGGGATGTAAAAGGCACGCACATCGTCGCGCTGAACTTTACGTTCAACAATCGATTCGTTAACAAGGATTAAGCCGCCGGGGGTGACGGCAGGCTCGAACTTATCAAGTGACGGCTGATTCATGGCGATGAGCTCGCTCGGTTCGAGAACGATCGGCGAGATGATTTCCGTTTCAGCAATGACGACGCTGCAGTTCGCCGTACCGCCTCGCATCTCCGGCCCGTAGGACGGCAACCAGCTGACGTTCAAGCCCTGTGCCATCGCGGCTTCCGACATGGTCGTGCCGATCGACATGACGCCTTGTCCGCCGAAGCCCGCCACGATGATTTCATGATAAGCCATCTCACGCCTCCTCTCTTGTGATGTCTTTGTAGACGCCGAGCGGGAAGACGGGAATCATGTTTTCGTTCAGCCATTCGAGCGCCTTGACGGGTGTCAAGCCCCAGTTTGTAGGACATGTCGACAATACCTCGACCATCGTAAACCCGCGTCTTTCCAGCTGGTATTCGAATGCTTTCTTAATCGCGCTTTTCGCCCTCATGACGTTTGCCGGCGAAGTGACGGTGACACGCTCGATGTAGGCGGCGCCGTCGATTGTCGCGAGCATCTCAGAGATGTGAATCGGTGAGCCGGCGTGGCTCTTGTCGCGGCCGAACGGCGCCGTGGTGGCGCGCTGTCCGACGAGTGTCGTCGGAGCCATCTGACCGCCGGTCATGCCGTAGATGGCGTTGTTAACGAAGATTGTCGTGATGTTCTCGCCGCGCATCGCCGCGTGCGTGATTTCCCCTGTGCCGATCGCGGCGAGGTCGCCGTCTCCCTGATAAGTAAAGACGACCCTGTCCGGCAACACGCGTTTGATGCCGGTCGCGACGGCCGGCGCGCGGCCGTGCGCTGCCTCCTGCATGTCGCAATTAAAGTAATCGTAGGCGAAGACAGAGCATCCTACCGGCGCGACACCGATCGTCTTTCCGAGAACGCCCAGTTCTTCGAGCGTTTCGGCGACGAGTCTATGGATGATGCCGTGCGTACAGCCCGGACAATAGTGTGTTTCAACGTTGGTAAGACCTTTCGATCTCTGATAAATGATAGCCATGTTCTTACCTCCCCAAAGCTTTCAATGCGGCATTTGCCACTTCGCGGGGCGTCGGGACGATACCGCCTGCCTGTCCGATGAAGGAGACAGGTTTAATGCCGTTGACGCCGATGCGCACATCGTCGACCATCTGTCCCGTACTCATTTCAACGGTGACGACGGCTTTGACGCTGTCTTGTGCGGCGACCTCGTGAAGCGCTTCATATGGGTATGGCCAGACGGTGATGGGACGGAAGACGCCGGCTTTGATGCCTTCTTTTTCGAGAAGTCCTGCTGCGGCGCGCGCAAGCCGTGCCGGTGTGCCGTACGCGACGAAGATGACCTCGGCATCTTCCGTGTCGTTTGTTTCGTAGCGCTGTTCTTTCTCCATGATGGATCTGTATTGTGCCTCAAGGTTGTGGTTGTGAACGTTACACGACTCGGGGCTCATAAAGAGAGAATTGATGATGTTCGGCGCGCGCTCTCCTTTCGTTCCGGTCGTTGCCCAAGGTTTTTTAGGTAAATCTTCCGGGGATACGGGAGGCTTTTTCCATTCGATCGGTTCCATCATCTGGCCGATCATGCCGTCGAGAAGCATCATGACGGGCATTCGGTAACGATCGGCGAGCTCGAAAGCTTCCTGCATCAGGTCGACGACTTCCTGAATGTTGGCGGGCGCGAAGACGATCAACCGGTAGTCTCCGTTGCCGCCGCCGCGCGTCGCCTGGAAATAGTCGCCTTGAGCCGGCTGAATCGTTCCGAGCCCGGGTCCGCCGCGCATGACGTTGACGATGACGCCCGGCAGCTCGGCACCGCACATATAGGAGATGCCCTCCTGTTTTAAGCTGACGCCGGGCGATGACGAAGACGTCATCACGCGCACACCTGCGCCGGATGCTCCGTAGACCATATTGATGGCGGCGAGTTCCGATTCAGATTGAAGAAAGATGCCTCCTGCCTTCGGCATGTGCAGAGACATGTATTCGGGAATTTCGCTCTGTGGTGTGATCGGGTAACCGAAATAGCATCGACATCCGGCTCGGATGGCCGCCTCCGCGATGGCTTCGTTTCCCTTCCAAAGTTCTTTTGCCATATTGCCCTCCTCTAATCGCGCTCCACGGTGATAATGGAGTCGGGGCACATGCGCGCGCAGCTGGCGCACCCGATGCACTGATCCATTTCTTTGACCGAGGCGGGGTGATACCCCTTGCGGTTCGTGATGCTTTCATCGAGAAAGATGATTTTTTTCGGACAGACCGAGACGCAAAGGCCGCAGCCTTTACACCAATCCTGCCGAAACGTTACTCTTCCTGTTGCCATACGCATTGTCCTCCTTCGTGGTCATTCATCTCCCATGGTTTCGTCATATATCGATCGATCGGAAAAAAAGAGCCGTTCAGTCGGCCCTTCAATCCTTCTTCGAAATGGCGCTCACCTACAGTATAAATGAGCGGCAAGTTGACCGTTTTCGCAACTTTCATTGCGAACTCGTCGCCGCGCAAAATCACTTCCGCCGTCGTCTCGTCGCCGAGATGCGTATTGTTGACGATTCCCGTTATCTGCTGTTTGCTCGCCGTTTCCGTGAGTTGCAGATAACGTCTGACCTTATCGATCGTCGCGTTTTCAACGCGATTTTGGTTGATCACGAACCAGAAATCGAAATCGATCCGATCGAGCTGTGGTTGGTAATAACCGAGAAGCCGTGCGCCGACAGGGTCGCCTCCGAGGTCGATGATGCTCTGTCGTTGTCTGTTCACGAAAATCGACATGATATCGGGCGGGAGGGCGGGAATATCCGCCTTTCCGAAGTTTGATGTCACATAGACAGTGACGCCCTCGCGTTCGAGTTCACGGCTTCGCTCGTACGAGCGAAAATACGGATTGACGATGTCGAGGTCGGCGAGCGCCATCTTGCGTCCGTCGCGCGCCATGGCGAAAGCGAGGTTGACGGCAAACTCCGTTTTCCCCGTCCCGTAATGTCCCGATATGATCGTGATTTGTTTCTCAGGCAGTTCCAAACTGTCACTCCTTCTCATAGACGCGTATCGGTTCGTGTCCCGCCAACGCCTCGCTGACAGCTTTCGCTAACGCTGCCAGCTCATCTTCACCCGGATACACATGAACCGGCGCGATAAAACCGACGCGATCGACGATCCATTCCACGAATTGTTCGCTGTAGGCCAGGCCGCCCGTGAGCAAAATGGCGTCGACGTCGCCTTTGAGAACGGCCGAGGCGCCGCCGATCTCCTTGGCGACTTGGTACGCCATCGCCTCATAGACGAGACGAGCTCTCTCATCGCCCGCTTCGATTCTATGTTCGACTTCACGAGCGTCGCTCGTTCCGAGATAAGAAGTGAGACCTCCTCCTCCGACAAGCGCTTTTTTCAATTCGCTTTCCGAGTACTTCCCCGAGTAGCAAAGCTCAATGAGCGAAAAAATCGGAAGTCCTCCTGAGCGTTCCGGTGAAAAAGGGCCGTCACCCGATAGCGCGTTGTTGACATCGATGACTTTCCCCCTTCGGTGTGCGCCGACGGAGATACCGCCGCCCATGTGGGCAATGATCAGGTTGTAGTCTTGCGGCGATCCGCCCTGTTCGCGGCAAAAGCTCCGCGCGACGGCTTTCTGATTCAGCGGGTGAAAAATGGAAATGCGCTCAATCGAATGCCATCCGGAGACGCGTGCCAAAGGTTCCAGTTCGTCGACGATGACGGGATCGGCGATGTACGCTTTGAGCCCATGACGGGTGGCGATGTTGTGTGCGAGGATGCCGCCCAGATTGCTCGAATGCCATCCGTACCGGCATGACGTCATATCGTCGATCATGGCTTCGTTGACCTCATAGACGCCTCCGTCGAGCGGGTGCAGAAGACCGCCGCGTCCGACGATCGCGTCCATCGAATCGACATCAATGTCCTCCTCCTCCAAGATATCAAGGATGAGTTTCTGTCTGACGGGGAGCTGACTTTCGAGATCCTTCAAGCGCTCCATTTCCGCTCCATGACGGATTGTCTTCTCGAAAGAGAGCGTACCGCCATCGAAAATGCCGATCTTTGTCGAGGTCGATCCCGGATTGATGATGAGTAATCGCGCCATGAAGTCTCTCCTGCCTAACTTTTCATCGCGGCTTCGTGCCGCTCTTTTTCGAGAGCGAGATAAAGTGCCAGCGTGATGGAATTAAGTTTCGCTTCTTTTAAGTCGCTTCTCGATGTCAAAATGACGGGAGCCTTCGCGCCGAGAACGAGTCCGGCACCGGGGGCGTCGCACAGGAAGGCGAGGGCCTTATAGAGAACATTCCCCGCCTCGATATTTGGCATGAGCAAGATGTCCACGTTGCCGGCAACCGGGTCGGTGACGCCTTTGCGGCGCGCCGCGTCCCGGAAGAGCGCATTGTCAAGCGCGAAAGGGCCTCCCACGCGGCAACCCGTCAGTTCACCTTCTCGATTCATCCGCACGAGCTCCGCCGCGTCGACGGTCGCCTGCATGGCGGGATTGACTTTCTCAAGGGCGCAGACGCACGCGACTTGAGGCTCTGCAATCCCTAGCAGATGCGCGACATTGACGGCATTCTCGATGATATGCTTTTTCGCCGTGACGTCGGGAGCGATGCACATCCCAGGATCGGTAACGATTATGGGACGATTTATCTTCGGAATAAAAAAGAGACCGATATGCGATAGCAACTCTCCGTCTCTTATTCCCGTTTCGCGATTCAGAATCGCTTTGAGCACGTAGGCGGTGCCGACGAGCCCCTTCATAATGGCGTCGGCATGTCCCTGCCGTATCAAGCGAACGGCTAAGTTGCACGCCTCGATATCGTCCGTCTCCTCGATGATTTCGTATTTTTCAGCGTTGACTCCGCAACGATTGCCGGCGTCTATGATCTTGTCGCGGTCTCCGATGAGTATCGGATCAACGATACCCACTGTCGCCGCTTCATCGATGGAGAGCAGGACATTCTCGTCCTGAGCGGCGGCAACGGCGACACGACGGCGCCCCGATGCGATTATTCTATGATTCATGAAATCGAAAGACTGTATCATAGTTTCCTTCCGGCTTCGTTGCCTCTAAGCCTCGTCGTTCTCATGACATATTCCCATTTCGAGCCAATTGACGTCTCGACACAAGCGGTTGCACGGTTTCTGACAAACATCTCGGCAACGTATTCTCTGATCCTTGTACATCAAGCGTTATGCGCTCATTCAATTCAAAGTGAATATCGGTCGATCTGTGAGTTCAGTGTACTCTTTATGCAACGAGCGGTCAAACTGAATTCGCTACGCGATTGTGTCTTATTTACCGGATGACGTTTGAAGTGTTTTTGCGTGTTGATGGCTGTTATAATCATCAGTAGAGTTATCCCTTTTTGGAGAGGCGAGATGATGAAAAACCCGTGGACATTTTATGATGCCCTGATCGAAGGCGTCGATCCCGCATGGAAAGTGGACTACTATTCGCAAGGCGCGACATGGTGCGAGGTCTTTTCCGGCGACAATACAGGAATCGCCATGTGTATGCACGAGCGCGGACCGGGGTCTCAATTCCCTGAACCCGTCGAGGGGATGTCGTTAAGGGATATGGCGGCGATGGTAAAGTCGTGGAATTTCCTCGAGGCATCGCTTGGGTTGGCGGCGCTGAACTGTTATTACAACACCGTCGAAAAAGTGAGCAGCCTCGGCGGATTTCGCGGCTTGGAGATCAGCACGGGTGTCGTCGACGAGGAGAAACGAAAACAGCTTAATGCCTTTATCGCGTTCCAAGATGAAATTGCCGGCAAGAAAGTAGCCGTCATCGGCCACTTTCCGCATATTGAGCGTAAGATTGGCGGCATTTCCGATCTGATCGTCATTGAGCGCCGTCCCCAAAAAGGCGATTACCCCGATTCCGCCTCAGAGTACATCCTCCGTGAGCACGATTATGCTTTCATTACGGGCTCTACGTTGACGAATAAAACGCTGCCTCGGTTGCTTGAAGTCGCGGGTGATCGCTGCAAAGTGAGCCTCGTCGGTCCTTCCGCCTGTATGGCGCCCGTCCTTTTCGAGATGGGGCTTCACAATATTTCAGGCTACTGCGCCACCGATCAAAGGCTTGTCGATCAGGCTATCCGTCGCGGCGATGTGATGGCGATATATGATGCGGGTTACATGGTGAGCATCGATCGCCCGTTCTGACACTATAGACACGTTATTTTTAACAGGGCTGCCTTTTTGAGACAGCCCCTGCGTTGAGCTTGTGTTGCGCATATTACATCGTCTCTCAATTAAATGAGATATTCCGTTTTGCGAATGTTTTTGACGATGACTTTCCCTTCGCGAATGATGTACGGTCTGTTCGGCGCGAGAGCGATCGCCTCACGGATGTTTTTCGCTTCGATCAGCACAAGGTTGGCGTCGCAGTTCTCCTCGAGTCCGTAGGCGGGGAGATTCATAATCTTGTTGGCGTCCGTCGTGATCATGTCGAAGACTTTTTCCAGCTCGTGCGGCAGACTCATCTGAGCGGCGTGAACGGTGACGTTGGCGACTTGGAGCATGTCGGCGCTTCCGAGCGGGTAGAACGTGTCGTTGACGCAGTCTTGTCCGAAACTGACATTGACACCGGCCTCCAGCAATTCCTTGACTCGTGTGATGCCGCGGCGGATCGGCTGTTTGTCGAGGCGACCCTGGAGCATCAAGTTGGTGACGGGGTTTGTAATCATATGGATTCCGGCGCGTGCGACCTTGTCGATGACATAAGCGGCGTAGTGGTCGTCGTACGCTGCTAGAGCGCATGTGTGCCCCGCCGTGACGCGTCCGTGCCAACCGCGTTTGATCGTCTCGTCCGCGACCATCTCTAATGTGCGATAAAACGGATCGTCCGTTTCGTCGACGTGCATATCGATGTCTGCGTCGTACTTCTCGGCGAGATCGAAACAGAATTTGACATGGGCGAGGCTGTCGTCCGGCGTGTTCTCGTTTGCCGGCATGCCGCCGACGATGTCGCATCCCATGTCCATCGCTTCGTCCATCAGCTGATCGCAACCGCGGTTTTTCAGAATTCCCTCCTGCGGGAATGCGACGAGCTGGAGCGTCATTTTGTCGCGATAGCGTTCGCGGAGCGCCAATACGCCTTTGAGCGGTTTCAGTCCGCCGATCGTATCGATATCGACGTGCGTGCGCATGGCCAGCGTTCCGTTCATCAGAGCCAGATCAAGAACGGCTCCTGCGCGCTCGATGACGTCTTCATCCGTATAGGCCTTCTTTCGATCCCAGATGATCTCGATCGCTTCCGTCAACGTGCCGCTTACGTTTTTGCGCACGGAGTCGAGGATGTTGACTTTATCGAGGTGAATGTGGGGGTCGATGAGCGCAGGGACGAGCAGATTCCCCTCCGCGTCGATCGTCGTATCGACTTTCCCGTCGAGTCCTTGCCCGATGGTTTTGATTGTCTTGCCCTCGCAGTAGACATCCCATAAGCCCTCGCGTCCACGTAAAGTGCAGTTTTGAATAAGTAGTGACATGATGGCTCCTTTCTCTTCTTTACAGGTGAAATGATTCTCTTGTTTCATTGTACAGGATGGTCTCTAAACCATATCAATGATAATTTTAAGAAAATAATTATCGTCAAAGACGCCCCGAAACATTGGCGGACGGAGACAGGTATATTAGTCCTTGGCGTGTTTGAGTTTCTCCTCAACCAGGACAGTCTTGACTACTAAGCGCCTTCTAGTGAAAAAAAATGCCATAAATGGCAGTTATTTTCACTAGAAGGCGCAATCAGATATATACGCCCGGCATCCGGTTGCCAATCAAAAAGTCGCCATTCGCGGAAATCCCGAATGGCGACTGTTTTTAGAGATCACTCAGTCGTTATGTGTTATGCGATCGGAAGCAGCTTACAGCTTCTCTTCAACCGCGTCGAGCTGATCGAACAGCTCCTTCGGCATTTTCGGTCCGTACCCCTCGAAGTGTGTGCGGATCGCCTCAAGTTCCTGTCGCCACTCGTCGCGGTTGATCGTGGTGAGGGCTTCAAGGTCTTCCGAAGGCAAATCCAAGCCGTCGAGAAAGAGATCCTCGATGTTGGGCAGGTATCCGATCGCCGTCTCGTTTGCTCCGACGACGCCGTCACAGCGTTCGACGACCCACTTCAGGACGCGGCTGTTCTCACCGAATCCCGGCCACAGGAAATGTCCGTCTTCGCCTTTTCTGAACCAGTTGACGGCAAAGATTTTCGGCAGCTTATCGGGATCGCCTTTTCGGCCGATCTCGAGCCAATGGCTGAGATAGTCGCCGACGTGGTAGCCGATGAAGGGAAGCATCGCGAACGGATCGCGGCGCACTTGGCCGATTTTATCGGAGATAACTGCCGCCGTGATTTCCGAACCCATGACGGCTCCGAGAAAGACGCCGTGTTCCCAACTAAGGCTCTGGTAGACGAGCGGGATCGTCGACGGACGCCGTCCCCCGACGAGAATCGCGTCGATCGGCACGCCGGCGGGATCGTCCCAGTTAGGTGCGATGGAAGGGCAATTCGTCGCCGGTGCGGTAAAACGCGCGTTGGGGTGCGCGGCTTTCTCCGTTGATGAGGGGCTCCAATCGTTCCCGTGCCAGTCGATGAGATGCTCGGGTGCCGGTTCGTCTATCCCTTCCCACCACACATCGCCGTCATCTTTCAGGGCGACGTTCGTGAAGATCGTATTGCGTTTGATTGATTCCATCGCGTTCGGGTTCGAATCGTACGAAGTGCCGGGCGCGACGCCGAAGAAACCGGCTTCCGGGTTGATGGCGTACAGCCGGCCGTCCTCTCCGAAACGCATCCACGCGATGTCGTCGCCGACCGTTTCAACGGTCCAGCCGGGTACGGTCGGTTGCAGCATGGCCAAGTTAGTTTTGCCGCAGGCTGAAGGGAAGGCGCCACAGACGTAGTAAACTTTCCCCTCGGGGGATGTCAGTTTGAGGATCAGCATATGCTCGGCAAGCCAGCCTTCATCGCGGGCGAGTACGGAAGCGATGCGGAGCGCAAAGCACTTCTTGCCGAGGAGCGCGTTGCCGCCATACCCTGAACCGTACGACCATATTTCGCGCGTCTCGGGGAAGTGGCTGATGTATTTTTTATCCATAGGGGCGCAAGGCCATGCGACATCTTCTTCACCGGGCTCAAGCGGAGCGCCGACCGAGTGGAGGCACGGGACAAATTCACCGTCCTCACCGAGCAGCTCGAGCACTTCTTTGCCCATGCGCGTCATGATGCGCATGTTGGCCACGACGTATGAGCTGTCCGTCAGTTCGATGCCGATTTTTGCCGCCGGTGATCCGAGCGGTCCCATGCTGAACGGAATGACGTACATGGTCCGTCCGCGCATGGCGCCGCGATAGAGCTCGCGCATCGTCGCTTTCAGTTCAGTCGGATCGATCCAATTGTTTGTCGGACCTGCATCGTCTTCACTTTCCGAAGCGATAAACGTGCGTCCCTCAACACGAGCGACGTCGGACGGGTCGCTGCGGAACAGATAACACCCGGGGCGTTTCTCGCGATTTAAACGAACGGCGGCGCCATTCGCGACATTTTCCTCCAAAAGACGCTCATTCTCCTCTTCGGAACCGTCACACCAATGGATTGAGTCAGGCTCAAGCAATGCCGCCATCTCATCAACCCACTCCAACAGCTTTTTATGCTTTACCATTGATTACCTCACTTGTAATTTCTCAATATTTTCTCCGATACGATGTTTTGCCGAGTCAACAGGGTGCTGCCATACGCGATCGTCCCGGTCGACATGCGCAGATTATGTTTTAGTGTAACACGATAAACGGCGATTTGTGAGAGTGCGTATGTACGAATTATATATAACAGTTGCCGACGGTCTCGTGATATGATGACTTGGAGATTAAGCGGGCTGATCGGGCAATTAAAGGCGCTCGGTTTAACAGTTTCCCGTCGATCAATAGACAGTATACGCGGAATAAGCGTGATGAAAGGAAAATATATGGTTTCAGATCGTGTTAGGAGGATGTCTCCGTCGCAGACATTGGAGCTCAACGCCAAGGTTGCCGAATTGCGCGCGGAGGGGAAGAATATTATCGCACTGAATAGCGGTGAGCCTGATTTTAACACCCCACCGCCCATAATCGAGGCGGCGCATCGAGCGATGCTTGAAGGGAAAACAAAGTACACGCCTACACCGGGTATCTTGCCCCTGAGAGAAGCGATCGCGCGCAAGTTTTTGAAAGACAATCACATCGTGTACGATCCGAGCGAGATTATTGTCTCGATCGGCGCCAAGTTCGTGCTTGCGAGCGCATTCCAAGTCATCTGCAACCCCGGCGATGAGGTGATCATCCCGACGCCGTGCTGGGTGAGCTACGTGGAGATGGTGAAGCTGGCGGATGCCGTCCCTGTGCTCGTTCCTGTCGCTTCCGACAACAGACTCGACGTCGATGAGATTGAGCGCGCTATCACGCCGAAAACGCGTGTCATCCTGATCAATTCGCCGAACAATCCGACAGGTTCCGTTTACACGGAGGAGAGTCTGCGACGCGTCGCGGAGCTTGCTGTCAAGCATGATTGCTTCATCATTACGGACGAAGTGTACGAGAAACTCATTTACGGGACGACGCCGCACGTCAGCATCGCGTCTTTTTCGCCGGAAGTCTGGGAGCGAACGCTGACGGTTAACGCCTTTTCCAAAGCATATGCGATGACCGGTTGGCGTCTCGGTTACGGCGCCGGCCCTCGAGAGATCATCAAGGGTATTTCGGCGATTCAAGGTCACACAACTTCGAACAGCACATCTTTTGTCCAGTGGGCTGCTATCACGGCGCTGGAAGAATGCGACGAATACGTCGAATTCATGCGCAAAGCCTTTGAAGAGAGACGCAACTACATGTTTGAGCGCGTGAGCAAACTTCCTGGATTTAACTGTCCGTTTCCGGAGGGGGCGTTCTACCTGTTCCCCGATGTGTCGGGAACGTTCGGGAAGCGCGCGGGCGACCGCGTCATCGCTGATGCGCCGGCGCTCGCCGATTATCTGCTCGATGAAGCGGGCGTCGCGCTCGTACCGGGCAACGCCTTCGAGGCTCCGGCCGCCATCAGGCTCACGTATTCAAACTCAATGGAGAATTTGACGGCGGCGATGGATCGCATCGAGGCGGCAATTGCCAAACTGAGCTGATGCGCCGAAATAAAAAAATCAGTTATCTGGAGGGAGACGGATACTGGATTCTCAAAGGTTCCCGACTCCGTTTGTCTGACGGACCTCACGGACTCCGAAAAGAGACACCGCGCGGTACGTTGCCGGCGACGTGTTTCCCGACGGCTTCCGCACTCGCCTGCAGCTGGGACGAAAAGCTTGTCGAACTTGTCGGGGAGTCGCTTGCGACGGAGTGCGTCGCACACGATGTCGATGTGCTGCTCGGGCCGGGCGTCAATCTACAGAGGCATCCGGCATGCGGACGCAACTTTGAATATTTCGGCGAAGATCCCCTCTTATCCGGCAAACTGGCTGCCGCCTATATCCGTGGCGTTCAATCGAATAATGTAGCTGCGACGCTCAAACATTTTGCGCTCAATTCTCAAGAGACCGATCGCTTCCTGTCGGAAAGCATCGTCGATGAAAGGGCCTTGCGCGAGCTGTATCTCATGCCTTTCGAAATTGCAGTCCGCGATTCGAATCCTTGGGCAGTGATGACGGCGTACAATCGATTTGAAGGCCTGAACGCTGGTGAGAATAGGCGGTTGCTCGACATCTTGCGTTCGGAATGGAAATATGACGGCTGTGTTGTGAGCGACTGGGGCAGTGTCGAGGATAGAGTGCTGGGATTGAAAGCAGGTATGGATCTCGAGATGCCAGGAGGCTCAAGTCCCTCAAGCGGAGAGATCAAGAAAGCTTACAGAAAAGGTCGACTCGACGAAGAACTCATCGATCGCGCACTTGCGAACATCGAGAAGCTCGAGGAAAGAGCCGGTACCATGAAGCGATCGGCGCGTCTCGGTCATTACCGTGTCGCCGTCGATGTCGCTCGCGAGTGCATGGTGCTGTTAAAAAATGAAGGCGATATCCTGCCTCTTTCTTCAACAGAGAAAATCCTTTTGGCCGGGGCGATCGATGAAGCTCAGATTCAGGGACTCGGATCGTCCAAGGTGGAGCCTTTGGTCACCAACACGCCGCTAAGACAGTGGCGCGACAGCAAGTATCCCTACACCCTTGAGTCTTGTCGGGAGGAAATTATCGGGGAGATAGAGGGAGAAGGTCAAGTTGTCGGCGGACGGCCGGGCGAGCAAACCGGAGGCGATCTCCGTGACTCGATTACCGCTGATCCTGAAGATCATCGCCATGCCGGAGTCTGCTTGTACTTTGCACAATTGCCTCCCGACGCCGAGGGGTACGATCGCCTGTCACTCAAACTCTCACTTGAAGACAAGTTGGCTGTGGATCGCCTGAAAGATACGGGTTACGCGATCGTCCTCATCCTGCAGACGGGCGCGCCCATCGCGTTGGGCGACGTGCGGGCGGACGCCGTTCTCCTGATGAATTACGCCGGCGAGGGCGCGTATGAGGCGCTGCAGTCGATTGTGTACGGACTGCACAGTCCGTCGGGGAGACTGTGCGCGACGTGGACCGAAAGGCGAGAGGACATTGCTTCCGACCCCTATTTCCCGGCACAGGATTATTTGGCCCAATATCGCGAGAGCATCTACGTCGGCTATCGTTATCACACGACGTTCGACAAGCCTGTCGCGTTCCCTTTCGGATACGGACTCACTTACGGGAAATTTCAGTACGAGCAGATCAATGCCGAGTTGGCGGCGGGCGATGTTTTTCTGACCGTTCGCGTAACGAACATCGGGAAACGAAAAGCGAAAGAAGTCGTTCAAGCTTACGTGTCCTTCCCGGAGAGCTCGCTTCTCCGCCCTTTCTGTGAACTGAAAGCATGGGCAAAAGTCGAGTTGGAGCCGCGCGAAAGCCGCGACGTCGTGCTCAAAATACCGTGCGATCGCCTCAAGACGTATACGCCGAAAGGCGAGAAAATACTTGAAGACGGCGCGTATTATTTTCTCTGCGGCCCTAACTGCCGCGACTTGCCGTTAATCGCTTCCTTGGAACTTCGCCGAGACAGCAAAGGCGGTCGCGTGGTTGGTGGGCGGGAAGACCTCACGATTGAGCACTTGAGGCGGCGCCATCTGACATTCTCGCGCCTCGATGAGTCTACGCATATCCCCGCCATCTACAAGACGATGGAGCGACCCGTCGCCGAAGAGGAGTTTGAGGAGCTTCTGGGGCGAAAGTTGCCGGAGTCGGTTCCTCTTCAAGGTGTCCATGCGCCGCTTTTTGCAATACGAGGTCCGCTCAGACCGCTGTTTTTGAAAATTGCGTCGAAGAGAGCCGATGCGATGCCCGGCGATCGTGACAGGAATCGTCTCGCCGTTCTCTCCATGCCCCTGCGGGCGCTTGCCCGCCTAAGTGACGGGATACTCTCGCCGCGACTGCTGAAACTCGTCGTTTTCTTCTGTCTCCGCGGTTCGTTTCGGGAAAAAAGAAATAGAAAATCGGAGGTTCAAAAGCGTGTTTGATGTGGCAATTATCGGGGCGGGCGTCGTTGGCTGCGCCCTCGCCTATGAACTCTCTCAATACAAGATTCTCGTTGCGCTGATCGAGAAGGAAAATGACGTCGCGATGGGGGCTTCGCGAGCAAATACAGCGATTATCCACGGAGGTTATGACCCTGATCCTCGCACGTTGATGGGGAAATTGAACGTCGAGGGCATGCGCCGTTGCTTTGAACTTTGCGAAGAGCTCGATGTCCAACATAAGAAAACGGGATCGTGGGTCGTCGCCTTCGATGAGGCACAGTGCGCAACACTCGAGATGCTTCTGCAACAGGGGATTGCTAACGGGTGTGAGGATCTTGAGATATTCGAAGGAGACGTCGTCCGAGCGCGCGAACCGAGCTTATCTGACGACATCGTGGCGGCTCTTTGGATACCTGAATCGGGTATCATCAATCCGTGGGAGTTCGCACTGGCGATGGCGGAGGTCGCCGTTCGAAACGGCGTCACGTTTGCTCCGAACACGAAAGTGTGCGGTCTGTTTTGGCGAGGCGATCATTACGAGATCAAAACGCGTGCTGTCTGCGCCGAATATGACGCGACGATCAATGAAGATCGCATGTGCGATGTCTCTTTTGCCGGTGCGAACGCCTTCACATCGGTCGATACGACGGCAATCCGTGCCCGCTACGTTATCAACGCCGCCGGCACGGAAAGCGACCGAATCCATAACATGGTCGCGCCGCCCGCCTTTGAAATTGTGCCGACACGCGGCGAATATTACCTTCTCGACGGAACTGCGGCGGGGAAGCTTGTCGGCTCCGTCATTTTTCCGTGTCCTACACGCGCTGGAAAAGGCATCACCGTCTCGCCGACGATTCACGGCGATTTTCTGGTCGGACCGAACTCGGAAGTCATCGCCGATCGTGACGATACGTCGGTGACGCGCGACGCTCTGCGTGATATCGCCGAAAAAGCCCGCCTCATCGTCCCGAGTCTCGACGTTCGGATGAGCATCAGGAATTTTGCCGGCGTCCGATCGAACAGCACGTACGGAGATTTCTTCATTGAGAAATCGGCGACTAACTTTATCGATCTGGCGGCGATCAAGTCGCCGGGACTGACGTGTGCGCCGGCGATCGCCCGCGTTGCGAGCGAGATGTTGCGTGAGGAGGGACTCCTCAAGGAGCGGAAGGCGGATTGGCGCGGCGGACGCCGTGTCGTCCGCTTCAAGGAGATACCGGAGAATGAACGAGCTGCTTTTGTGCGCGAGCATCCTCTTTACGGGAGGGTGATCTGTCGCTGTGAGACGATTACAGAAGGTGAGATTGTTGCCGCGATGAAACGTGAGATTCCGCCCGTATCAATCGATGGCGTCAAACGTCGGGCAGGTACGGGGATGGGACGCTGTCAGGGCGGATTCTGCGGACCGCGCGTTTTGGAGATTATCGCACGCGAATCGGGGCGTGACCCCTTGTGCATTGAAGAAGACGGATGCGGGAGCATGATTCTTGTCGGCGAGACGAAGGATCCGAAGTCCCGGGAGACCCGGCGCGACTAGGCGGATCGGAAGATGAAAAAGCGATTGATTTGACAGGATGGTGGATGTAGAGATGCGCGATGAATACGAACTAATCGTCATAGGAGGCGGTCCGGCAGGTCTCGGCGCCGCTTTTACCGCCCGCGAACGCGGACTCGAACGCATCCTTATTGTCGAGCGTGATGTGGAGCTTGGCGGCATCCTGAATCAGTGTATTCACAACGGATTCGGTCTCCATTATTTTGGCGAAGAACTGACAGGCCCCGAATACGCCGCAAGGCTTATCGACCGACTCGAAGGGAAGGCGATCGATGTACTCTGTGACGCGATGGTGCTTGAGATTATTCCCGGCGAAGAGGGTCATGTTTTGCGGCTTATGAGCGCTGAAACCGGTTATCGCGTCGTCAAGAGTCAGGCGATTGTTCTCGCGATGGGGTGTCGTGAGCGGACACGGGGAGCGATTCAGATACCGGGGACGAGGGCGGCAGGAATTTTTACCGCAGGCGCGGCGCAACGCTACGTCAACATCGAAGGATTCATGGTCGGGAGGCGCGTCATCATCCTCGGGTCGGGCGATATAGGGCTTATCATGGCGCGGCGCATGGTGCTCGAGGGGGCGAAAGTGCTTGCTTGCGTTGAACTCATGCCTTATCCGGGAGGGTTGGCGAGAAACATTGTCCAATGCCTCCAAGACTTCGATATACCGCTTTACCTCTCGCATACCATCACAAATATCGAAGGCAAAAACCGCGTTGAGAAAGTCACCGTTCAGGCAGTCAATGATCGGTTTGAGCCGATCGATGGAACGGAAAAAACATTTGATGTCGATACGGTTCTGCTGTCGGTCGGCCTCATTCCCGAGAACGAGTTGAGTCGCGCTGCCGGAGTAGAAATGGATACTAAGACATCGGGGCCGATTGTCTTTGAAAATGGAGAGACGAGCATCCCCGGCATTTTTGCCTGCGGCAATGTGCTCCACGTCCATGACCTCGTCGATTACGTCACGGCGGAGAGTGAGGGCGCCGGTAGGGCGGCGGCCGACTACGTGCTCCGACAGACGGATGGTTCACGTGTGAAAGAGCCGTACTTATCGCTTATCAAGGACGGGTCTGTCTCCTATACAGTGCCGCAGAGAATCAGGATTCGGCGCGTCGACGATGGAGTTCGCGTGTTCTTTCGAGTCAAGGCGCCGCATAAGACGCCGAAGCGCATCGTCTTTCGGGACGGGGAGCGTGTCGTGGCATCGTTCCGTCGACCGTACATGGCTCCGGGCGAAATGGAGCACGTCACATTGAAACGGGCGCAACTTGATGATGTACGAGGGAACGAATTGCTGATCTCGGTTGAAGAGATTGTATAGGACGGATTTAATAATCTTCTTTTCTTATCTTAAAGGACGGGTAAGTTCACTCATGTGTATTGTATGCCTGCCCGAGATCGTTGAAGTCGGGTATGGTTCCCAATGAGATTCAATTGATCTTTAGGATATGTTTCGCACATGATGGAGGAGTCGGCTGTGGCCATAAAAAAGAAAAGGATCGTGCTCGTTCTTGCTGTCGTCGCCCCCTTGCTGATAGCGTTGATCCTTTGGATTGTCTGGGGCAACAAAGCTCTGCAACTGAATTCATACACCATTTCAAGTGATAGAGTGCCCGAAGCATTTGATGGCTATCGCATTGCCCACATTTCCGATCTTCATAATACAGAGATCGGCAAGGATAACGAAATCCTTCTTACTATGTTGAAAGAAGCTGAACCGGACATCATCGCGATTACCGGAGACTTCATTGATTCCCGCAACACCGACATTGAGATCGCTCTACGGTTCGCAGAAAGAGCTGCGCGCATAGCACCCTGTTACTATGTGACCGGTAACCATGAGGCGAGAGTGCCGGAGTATGATGAGTTTAAAAGTGAGTTGACTGAATTGGGTCTTGCCGTTCTCGAAGATGACCGAATTGACTTAAAGATGAACGATGAAACGATTACTCTGATTGGTGTCAATGACCCTAGTTTCAAATCGGATTATTTGTTTGACGATGAAGAATCTGTCATGAAAACTCAACTCCATGAACTGATGAAAGAAAACGATGGCTTTACGATATTGCTTTCCCACAGACCGGAACTGTTCGATATTTATGTAGACAGCGGTGTTGATTTAGTTCTTAGCGGTCACGCACATGGCGGTCAGTTTCGCCTGCCCTTTGTGGGCGGTTTGGTGGCCCCCGATCAGGGCTTATTCCCTAAGTATGATACCGGACTATACTCAGCAGAAAGTACGAATATGATTGTGAGCAGAGGTATAGGAAACAGTATCATTCCGTTCCGTTTTAACAACCGACCCGAAGTGATTTTGATAATATTAAATGGTAACGTGTCTAAAGACGAGTAATATTTTGCCTTGTATTATGAGCGTTGAGATTAATATTTGCCCTTTCTGCTTATTCTGCAGAAAAGTCAGTGAATGAAGAGTGTGAGACAAGATGAAAGAATACATTTGCATTGTCTGTCCGCGAGGTTGTCACCTCACCGTCGATGAGGAAAATGATTATGTCGTGACGGGTAACGCCTGTCTGCGAGGCGCGGCGTACGGGCGTGAAGAAGCCTTGCATCCTACGCGCGTCGTGACGTCATCCGTCCGCGTTCGAAGCCGTAAGCACCCGCGTTGTTCCGTCAAGACAGACATCGCGATTGCCAAATCGGACATCGCGAAAGCAATGCTCCTGCTTGACGACGTCGAGCTCATCCCGCCTGTACGTCGCGGCGATATCGTCATCGCTTCGTTGTTCGGCGGCGAGGCGAACTTTATCGCGACGCGCGATATCGACGAGTAAGTTGACAAAGCTAGAGATTCGGACGAGATGATGTATAGATGTCTTTTCTTTAAGGAGGTGAAGCTATGCCACGCTATGTGATGGCTTTTGACGCCGGAACGACGAGCAACCGATGTATTCTCTTTAATGAGCACGGTGTCGTGTGTTCCGTCGCGCAGAAAGAGTTTCGACAGATATTTCCGAAACCGGGCTGGGTCGAGCACGATGCGAACGAGATCTGGTCGACTCAGATGGGCGTCGCCGTCGAGGCGATGCAGAAAGCGAACGCGAGAGCGGAGGACATCGCGGCAATCGGCATCACAAACCAGCGCGAGACGACGATCCTATGGGATCGGGAGACGGGCGAGCCTATCCACCATGCGATTGTCTGGCAATGCCGGCGAACGTCGGAGATTTGCGACCGCTTGAAAGAAAAGGGACTTACGTCGCTGATCAGGGAGAAGACGGGGCTCGTCATTGATGCGTACTTCAGCGCGACGAAAATCATGTGGCTCCTCGACCACGTCCCGGGGGCGCGTGAAAAGGCGAGCCGCGGCGATATTCTCTTCGGTACGGTTGAGACGTGGCTCATTTGGAAGCTCACGCGCGGAAAGGCGCATGTGACCGACTATTCCAACGCCTCGCGCACAATGCTCTTCAACATTAGAACACTTTCTTGGGACGAGGATATTCTGCGAATACTTGATATACCGCCCGAGATTCTGCCGACGGCTCTTCCTTCAAGTCACATTTTCGGCATGGCGGACGAGTCGTTTTTCGGTGCGCCCATTCCGATCTCGGGTGCTGCCGGAGATCAACAGGCTGCGCTGTTCGCCGAAGCGTGTTTTTCTGCGGGAGAGGCGAAGAATACGTACGGAACGGGCTGTTTTCTTTTAATGAACACGGGCAAGACACCTGTCTTCAGCCGGAACGGTCTCGTGACGACGATCGCCTGGGGTATCGACGGTCGCGTTTACTACGCTTTGGAGGGGTCGATCTTCGTTGCAGGCGCCGCCGTCCAATGGCTCCGCGACGAGCTTGGAATCATTGAGACGGCGGGAGAGTCGGAGACCGTCGCGTTACAGGTTGAAGACACGAACGGGTGCTACATCGTCCCCGCTTTTACGGGACTCGGTGCGCCCTATTGGGATCAAGACGCTCGAGGCTGTATTGTCGGACTTACGCGCGGCGTCAACGATAAACATCTCGTTCGCGCAGTACTCGAATCGATCGCGTATCAGACGGCAGACGTTCTGGCGGTGATGCAGGAAGATTCGGGACTTGAACTGACGGCATTGAAGGCCGACGGGGGTGCGGCGAAAAATAAATTCCTTATGCAATTTCAGGCCGACATCATCGATGTTGCCGTGCACCGACCCGCGTGTGTCGAGACAACGGCGCTCGGCGCCGCGTATCTTGCAGGCTTGGCTGTCGGTTTCTGGGACAGTATGGAGACGTTGAAAGATCACTGGAAGATCGATCGCGTTTTTGAGCCTGCGATGATGGACGACGTGCGCCGGGAGAAGATGGCAGCTTGGAAGAAAGCCGTCTCCCGCGCCCTCGACTGGTTGTCATAGACGCTTCGGGGACGCGAGTCGGCCAATTTTCTCTTTGCCGATACGTGTAGCTGTATAATTGTAGTGTAGACAAAGTTGCTCATTTGCAAATAAACTCACACGATTTAATCAGAAAGGGAAGTGTGTTATGGATCATCAGGAACTGAAACATCTGATCAATGTTGCGGCGGGACGCGAGCCTGCCGACCTCGTCATCAAAAATACGAAGATTGTGGACGTAGGTGCCGGTATCATCCGTGAAGGAGATATCGCGATCGTCGACGGACTGATTGCGGGCACGGGAACGTATACAGGGAAAGAAGAGATCGATGCGACAGGGCTCTACGCTCTTCCCGGACTTATCGACAGCCATATCCATATCGAATCAGCCTACGTGACGCCGGAAGAAATCAGCCGACTTCTCGTTCCTTACGGGACATCGACGATTATTGCCGACCCGCACGAGATCGTGAACGTTGCCGGACTGAGAGGGCTCGAATACATGCTCGACGCGGCGGCGGAGGCAGCGCTCCGTATCGAATACACGCTGCCGTCATGTGTGCCGTCGACGCCTTTTGAGCATGCAGGAGCTGTCATTGAGGCGAAGGACATGGAAGAACCGCTTGCCGATGATCGTATCTTGGGTCTCGCTGAGTTTATGAATTTCCCGGGGGTTGTCTATTGTGACGATGGCGTCATTGATAAGCTCATTGTCGGCAAAAAATCGGGAAAGCCTATTGACGGCCACAGCCCGGGACTGACGGGGCGTGAGCTTTGTGCGTACGCATCGGCCGGTATACTTGCTGACCATGAGTGCTCAACGGCTGAAGAGATGAAAGAAAGGCTGTCGAACGGAATGTATATCTTGATGCGTCAGGGGTCGGCATGCCATAATCTGGAAGATTTGCTTCCCGTCGTGACGCCGCTAAACAGCAGGCGCTGTCTCCTCTGTTCCGACGATCGCCAACCGAAGACAATCCTGACGGAAGGTCACTTGGACGACCATCTGCGCCGCTGTGTGCGTTTCGGTCTCGATCCGATTACGGCCGTTCAGATGGCGACGCTCAACGCGGCGGAAGCGTTCGGTCTCCACGATCGCGGAGCGATCTTCCCTGGTCGTCGTGCCGACATTAATCTCGTGAACAATCTTGAGGACTTCCATTCGAAACGCGTATTCATCGACGGCGTGGAGGTCGCGCGTGATGGCGAATACCTGCTCGAGGTGAAACGAGCCGACTATACTGCCGTTAAGAGCAGCATGCACGTGAAAGATTTTTCGATCGACAAATTGAAACTTAATTTGAAGAGCAACCGAGTCCATGTGATCGATATACTTCCTGGCGGTGTCGTCACAGGAAAGGGCGTCGCCACCGTGACGCTCGGCGATGACGGCGATTTCGTCTACGATCCGGATCAGGATATCGTCAAGATTGCCGTCGTTGAACGCCATCAGGAGACGGGCAATGTCGCCGTAGCGCTCCTGCGCGGCTATGGGATCAAGCAAGGAGCCGTCGCGCTCTCGATCGCGCACGACTCCCACAACATCATCGTCGCCGGGACGAATGATGCTGACATGGCGTTTGCTGTGGAGGAGTTGATCGCTTTGGGCGGAGGCGTTGTGCTCGTCAAGGACGCCGAAGTGCTGACATCTCTCCCGTTGCCGGTTGGAGGCATCATGAGCGATCAGTCAGGTGAATGGGTGATGCAGAAGCTGATCGACATCCATGACGTCGCATGGAAAGAGCTCGGCGTCGAGGGCGATGTGGAACCTGTGATGACGCTCTGCTTTATGTCGTTGCCTGTCATTCCCGAGCTCAAGTTGACGGACATGGGGCTTTTCGACGTCACCGCGTTCAACTTTATCTCGTTGGAAGCCGACGAAGCGTAGTATCGGATCGAGGCGGATACGCTAGCGACGAACGTTTGAGCGAGCTGAAAGCCTTGGCAGTATCCAGATCGACACGGACACGCTCTGTCGTGCACGCTTGAACGCTCAACATTGAAGCAAAGGGGGAGGAAGCCGAATCCTCCCTCTTTTGCGTCCGGCCATCTGCCCGAACTCTCTTGACTCCGAGTGCAGTTTTTCAATTAACATCGAAATTTTGGACTTTACGGTTGGCGCCAGCACCTTAGATGTGCGGTTTTACAACTTTTGGCGGCAATTTTTCGACTTAAGTTGAATTTTTGGACTTTACGCCCGATGTCGGTATCCCGAGTCTCTCCGGGAGTTTTTCAATCAGTGTTGAGATTCTGAATTTTGCGCCCCATACCGGCGTACAATTTTGCAGTTTAAACTGAAATTTTGCAATTCACACTCTCTCGACATCGATGGAGTGCGATTTTTCAAATTAATCGACATTTTTGTGCTATTTCAACAAAAATCAATGAAAAAGTGCTTGAAGCTACAGTTACTGTATGACCTACTATGACAAGTAAGTAGCGAAATATATGAAGAGACAAGGAGGAGATTAACATGGTATTAAAAGACAAGGTTAGTATTATTACCGGTTCTACTTCAGGCATGGGAGTGGAGGAAGCAAAAAGATTTGCTAAAGAAGGAGCAAAAGTAGTTGTAGTGGGTCGTAATGAAGAGAGATTAAAAAATACTGTTGATGATATTCTAGCAGCCGGCGGTGATGCCTTCGGAGTGGCCACAGACATTTCTTCCCTTGAAGGTTGTCAAACACTATTTGATAAGACAATGGAAAAATATGGCTGTATAGACGTTTTAGTAAATAATGCAGGTGTCTTTGACAAGTATCTTCCTCTCTTGGATGTTGAAGAGGAATACTGGGACAATCTGTATAACATCAATGTCAAGGCGATTTTTCGTTTGTCAAAAATGATTTTGCCGCAGATGATTGAAAGAGGAGAGGGTTCTATTATTAATATTTCTTCTATTGCAGGCCTCGTGGCCGGCAAGGGAGGAGCTGTCTACACATCGTCCAAACATGCGGTAATAGGTTTAACCAAACACATGTCATCTGAATATGCTAAGCATGGCATAAAAATCAATGCTATTTGTCCGGGTACTATAGTTACTCCTTTGATAGTTGACGTTGTCGATTCTATCCCAAAGGACAATGTTCCTGCCAGACGTTTTGGAACTCCGGAGGAAGTAGCTGATTTGGCAGTCTTCCTAGCTTCCGATGAGGCTAAATTTATGAATGGTGCCATTATTCCAATTGATGGCGGGTACACTATCCAATAAGATATTAGTTCACAATTGATTTTTGCATATAACATAATTTTTGCAGAGATACTTTTCCTTAGATTAGTATCTCTGTTTTTTATCATTCAGCGGGCGTTTGCTTATCCGATTATTTGATATTTGAATTTTACACCTAACGATGGAGTGCATTTCTTAAAATTTAATCGACATTTTGTGCTATTTCAACAAAAATCAATGAAAAAGTGCTTGAAGCTACAGTTACTGTATGACCTACGATATTAATAAGAACTAAAATCATGAAAGGGGAGCAACAATGAAAACTCTAAAAGTAATTATCTACGGAATGGGGGCGGTCGGGCAACAGATCGTCAAGTGTTTGGACACGAAACCAGGGATTGAGATCGTCGGAGCGATCGATCTGCGTCATGTCGGAGAGGATATCGGTGAGCTTTCGGGGCTTGGGAAAAAGCTGAATGTCACCATTACCGATGACGCCGACAAATTATTCTCCGAGACGGAAGCCGATGTCGTTTTCCATTTGACGACGACGACGGTCGCAGATTGTGTTGAGCAGTTGCGCAAGCCGATTTCAGAAGGTATGCAAATCTTGACTTCGGCAGAGGAGATGGTAAGCCCTTTCTACTACAACAAGGAAGGCGCGGAAAAAATTGACGCTCTGGCAAAAGAGCATAACGTTTCTGTCTTGGGCAGCGGTTTGTGGCCGACATATATGGACGTTTACATTCCTGTTGCCTTATCGGGCGGTTGCCGCGAGGTCGAGCGCATTGAGTACCGCCGCCATTCCGACTTTTCTGCTTATATCGGGAGCAAGGTTCTCACAAAGTTCGCACTCGATATGACAAAAGAAGAGTACGAAAAAGCTTTGGCTGAGGGCCAAGTTTTCGGCCATACAGGCTTTGGCGGCACGTTCAAGATTTTTGCCGACCTCATGGGTTGGAATTTGGAGAAAGTCGTCGACAAGCTGGAGGCGTTCTACGATGAAGACGACAACGTCATCTCTCTGAAGCACTCGGCGACGGGTATCTGCGACGGCAAAGAGAAAATCTACAATGAGATCTGGGCATCGATCCAAGACGATTGGGTAGCCGAAGATTCATACTACATCAAGGCGATTCCGGAGATCAACGTAACGATCAATGGCGGCATCAAGGGGACGGCGCCCGTAGCGAATTGTATTGTGAACCAGCTACCGATGCTTTTGAAATCGGAGCCGGGGATCATCGATAAGCCGATCGTCGGCATGCGCGCCTTCGACGGCAACATTTTCGACCAGCTCAAATAGCATGATGTGAACACTTCATTGATTGAGCGACTCCTGTTTTAAGGAATAGGAGTCGCCTTTCTCTACAGTAATTTTCAGAAAGGTGTGGGTATGGATTTAACGAAAAAACGCCATATTATGTTTATTCAATTGTTCCTGTGCGTTTTCTCCACGGGCATCACCTATGCATGGAGTGTCATCGCGCTCGGAATACACGAGTTTCACGGTTGGGCGATGACGGACATTACGTTCGGCTATTCGCTGATGGCACTATTTCTCGTCATTTTTGGCATCGTTTCAGGTTTTGTCCTCGATCGCTTCGGTCCGCGCTACATCTTGCTGTTCGCTGCTTTATTCTGGGGCGGCGGCTGGATGGTGATGGGCTTTGTCAAGGCCGTCTGGCAATTCTGGTTTTCGGCCGCACTTATCGGTATCGGTGACGGTCTCCTCTACAATACGGCGATCACGACGGCAGGCCGCTGGTATCCGGAAAGAAGAGGGTTCGTGACCGGCATCATGGTCGGAGCGGCTGGGCTTGGCCCCCTATTCTTCTCGCCCTTAATCAGTTATTTGGTTGGATCGATCGGCGTCAATGCGACCTTGAAGATCATCGGCGCTATCTTCATTGTTATCCTCGGATCGGGTTTTTTCGTCACGAGCAGCCCACCAGAAGGGTGGTTTGAGAAGATGATGCCGGCGATAAGCGAACAAGTTGCCTCGACTCCTGTTTCCACCCGTAGCGAATATTCTGCGAAGGAGATGCTCAAGACGGGTACGTTTTACCTTCTCTGGTTTGCGTTCTTTTGCGGCTGTAATGCTGGCCTGCTCTTGATCTCTAACGGAACACAAATCGGTGTCGACATCGCCAAGGTCTCGGCTTCGCTGGCCGCGACGTTTGTGGGCATTTTGGCCGTGTTCAATTTTATCGGCAGAGCGGCGATCGGTTCGCTTGGAGATAAGATTGGTCGAATTCGCTCGCTGTATGGGATTTATGCCGTTATGGCTGTCGTCTTGCTGTTCTTCAATCAGGCAAAGACACCGATTCTCTACTTGATTGCAACCGGCCTGATCGGCGTCTGCTTCGGTGGCCTTATGGCGAATTTCCCTGTGCTTACGGGCGAGGCATTCGGCAGGAAAAACCAGGGAGCCAATTACGGCATCATGTTTACGGCGTACGGCATTGCTGCGTTTACGGGGCCTATGGCGGGAGCATGGTTTAAAGAAAACAAAGGAAGTTGGCAAGGAGCGTTCATCTTTGCCGCGATTCTCGCCGCGATCTCGCTTGCCCTCATTTATTTCGTGCAGAGGAATTTGGCAAAAGCTAAGGTAGCCTAAGTTTTGAGATTTGATATATTTTGAAATGACTCGTTCGAGCTGATCGTTGCGGCGTTCATCTCGAACGAAGTTGTTCCAGGGGTTCTGGCATCTGAGTTCTACTTTATTTCGTATAATGGCAGCGACAGTATGCCATCAAGATCGAGATAAAACGCTGGTCTTTGAGAACTGAGAGTCATGGAAGGCAATGTTAGCTTGTCTAGCCTTTTGCGGTGCGAGATTGCACTGTGATCTACGGGGGGAACATCATCATGGACGTAAAATCATTGAATGACATGGATACACCTCGTTTTAAAATTGGAGAGGTGTCCGAAGCTCTGAACATGCCGCGGCAAACAATCCGTTATTTTGAGGACAAGGGATTGATCGTCCCCATTCGCACGAAAGAAAGCAACCATCGCCGTTACTCTCTGTATGACGTTTATAAGATGACGATTCGCAAACAGTACAAGAACATCGGTGTAACCATAGCGGATACGGAGACAGTTTTTAAGACGAACAGTGCGGAGACCATCTTCAATATCTTGAGCAATCAAGAGGCAGTGCTGAAGAAAGACCGTGAACGCGCGGAATTGAGAGTCATCAGTATCGAGAAATTCACAGAACGCGTTCGCAGGACAGAAATTCATTTAGATCGTTACCTGTACGCGAAACGACCGGCATTCTGGAAGACGCCGCACATGGCCGAAAAGGATTTGTTGACCGACAGCGTGACAAATCTGGCTCGGCAGATAGCCGTTGATCTCTTGCCTTTGAGCGTCTATACATTCAAAATCGATACGGATGAGTGGTTAGATCATTTCACTTCCGACTGCAGCGATCATGAATTCTCGTTCTGCGGTCATTGGGATTTGTCGATTGAAAGCCCCTTCGCCGAGCGTGTCGGATTCGATAAGATGCCGACGGCGCAATACGTTCCGGAAGAAGAAAACTGTATTTACACGGTGTTTAAGCAGAAAGAGACTCACCTCTTACAGCTTGATCGACTGCGAGAAGCGATGGAATTTATCAACAATAATCGCCTCAAAGTTGCTGGAGATATTTACGGTAATATCGTGATCAGCCGACACAACGAAGAGGGCGAGTACGAAAGATATTTTGAGGTTTGGATTCCTGTCACCGACGCGTAAGAAAAGGCTGTAATCGACAGTAAACGTTTCAATCAAACAAAACTGTTCTAGGTACAGGCAATTTCTAACTTGCCGCCAATGTTTGCACTGTATTTCTATTAAATTTTCCACCAACGCACGAACATTTTTAAGCAACCGCTGAATGCCAAAGTAATCTGGACAGTAGAGTAGGCAATCAAGAATCGACTCAAACGCTG
>MTKW01000959.1_pt1 | contig 36326 bp, 36 predicted proteins | sample 1042761 | NCBI WGS metagenome assembly MTKW01 (sample SAMN06205366, study PRJNA360243) | anaerobic digester metagenome | biome: Wastewater treatment plant; feature: Anaerobic digester sludge; material: sludge; isolation source: anaerobic digester fed with sludge from wastewater treatment plant ...
TCTGAATGACACCCCCCCTGTCATCCAGAGGGAGCGTTAGCGACCGAAGGATCTTAACCACCCTCGTCCCGCAATGTACAAACAGCCATTCAGGCAAGACGCAGGCTGCAAGCTTTCCCGGCTTGCATTACCGTTTGGGAAAACGGTCATCATCGATGGTTTTCAGGAGATCGGGGCGCAGGCGCTGTTGAGGTACAGGCTTTCGAAAAAATACACCGATCAGTTCTCTGATATTTAAAGGCCATAGCGGCCACATGTACGGATAACCGAATGATCTGGTGGTCACCAGACGAACAAACAATATGATCAGCCCGGCAATCAGGCCGGGAAGGTGAAACATTCCGGTCAGCAAAATCAGAAACAACAGGACAATGCGGTTGGCCATACTGAGCTCCCAACTCGGCGTGGAGAAGATACCCACCGCGACGAGCCCCATGTAGAGAAGCACCTCGGGTACAAAAAATCCGACATTGACGGCAATATCTCCAATGAGCAGGGCCCCTACGAGGCCGAGGGCAACGGCCAGTGGAGAAGGGGTATGGATGCTGGCCATGCGCAGCAGATCAATCCCCAGATGAGCGAGCAGGAACTGGATCATGATCGGGATCTGAGAGGTATCTTTGGGTCCGATAAAATCAAGGACGGGAGGCAGGAGCTGCGGTTCCATGACCACCAGCATCCAGAGAGGTACCAGCAAGAATGAGAAAAATACCCCCAGCAGACGCACCCAGCGTATATATATACCGATGATCGGATCATGCCGGTATTCCTCCGCATGTTGCAGATGATGGAAGAGGGTGGTCGGGGCAATGATCACCGATGGAGAGGTGTCGACGATCAATAATACATGCCCCTCCAGCAGGTGAACGGCAGCCACATCGGGCCTCTCCGTGTAACGGACCTCCGGAAAGATATTCCAACGGCTCTCCTTTATAAATTCCTCCAGCGATTTTTCGGCCATGGGCAGGGCATCTATGTCTATCTTTTCAATGCGACGGCGCACGTTCTCCACGAGCGCCGGATTACAGATATCTTTGATATAAAGCATGGCTACATCGGTCTTGGACCGTCGTCCCACACTCAAGATATTGACCGTCAATTGCGGATCTCTCAAGCGGCGGCGAACAAGGGTGATATTGAAGAGCATCGTTTCCACAAAACCATCGCGCGATCCTCTGGTTACTCTTTCTATATCCGGCTCTTCGGGATCCCTCCCCGGATAGATGCGGGAATCGATAATCAGGGCTTCGGTCTCCCCGTCTATCAGAAGAGCCATCGGGCCGCGAAGAATGCTGTCTACAACTTCATCGAGGCTTTCCACCATCTCCACTTCCATATAAGGAAGATGAGAACGGAAGACCTTTTGCATAGTATGAGGGACGATCTGCTCCCGTTCGGCCATCATGAGATCGCTCATAATCATGGTGGTAACATTGCTATCGACAAAACCGTCGACAAAAAGCAGTATCGCTTTTTTACCACCGATATCGATCTCGCGCAGAATGATATCGAAGTTTTCATCGATCGAAAGTTTCTCTTTGAGCCAGGCAATATTATCGGCTATTTTTTTAAAAATCCCTCTTACCTCCCTGATCGGCTTTCATTATCCCCTGGGGTTAAAGATCAGGGCGGCAAAAAACCCCAGGACAATTGCCGCGGTAATCCCCGTGCTCGTCAGTTCGAACATTCCGGTAAGCACTCCGATCAAGCCTCTTCGGGCCGCCTCCGCCATCGCCCCCTTGACGAGAGCATTTCCAAAGCTCGATATGGGAAGGGAAGCGCCTGCGCCGGCAAATTTGACCAGTTTGTCATAGAGGCCAAAACTGCCCAGTACGCCTCCGGCCACCACAAAACCGGAAAGTATATGNNCCGATAATAAATGCGGCCACGTATATATTCATCTGCAGCACTCCTTGAAAGTTAAGTTGTTCCACCTGATACCCGTCAAAAATTGTCGGGGGATTAAAATCTCCGTTATCTCCGGATTTCCTGCCCCGCCAAGGCAAAACCCCATCTTTCTACTGTTTTTTTCTCCTCCGGCAATTTATTTTTCCAGGGATACGGCATAGGCGATCGCGGGGATATTTTCGCCCTGATAGGATGTCGTGGGGCTATGCATCGCTCCGGTAGCCACCACCAGAATACGGTTCAGTTTCCCGCTGTTGATCAGGCCGAGGATGTGTCCCAGCACCACAATTGCCGAACAGGCACAACCACTGCCTCCCGCCTCAACCTGTTGATGCGGATAATAGAGCATCACCCCGCAGTCATTATACCTTTCTTTCAGGGCATACCCCCGGCGATCGGTCAGCTCAAGCATCAACTGCATCCCTACCTGCCCGAGGTCGCCGGTAAGGATGAGGTCGTAATATGCCGGTTCACGTTGAAGCTCGGTAAAGTGAAAATCAATAGCGGAGGCCGCCGCCGGTGCCATCGCCGCCCCGAGATTAAGCGTATCACTGATCCCCAGATCCACGACTGAACCGATGGTTACTGTGGTAACCCTGAGTCCCTCTCCCTCGCCGGCAGTTAAAACTGCGGCCGCGGAACCGGTCGTCGTCCATTGGGCAGAGCCCGGTCTCTGGAATCCATATTCGGTCGGATAGCGAAACTGTCTCTCGGCGCAGCAGTTATGGCTGGATGTGGCGATAAGCACCTTCTCGCCATACCCGCCACTCAGGAGCATGGAACCCAAGCTCAATGACTCACAGAAGCTGGAACATGCCCCGTAGAGCCCGATGAAGGGTACCTGCATGGCTAAAGCGGAAAAACCCGAGACCGTAATCTGATTAAGAAGGTCGCCCGCCAGAAAAAAATCCATATCTTCCGTTTTCAAGGCACCCTTACCCAGGGCTATATAGCAGGCTTCCTCCATCATCCGTCGTTCAGCCCTCTCGAAACTCTTTTCCTCGAGCTGGATATCTTCGTAGATCACATCAAAATCAGCCCCCAGCGGCCCGGCCCCTTCTTTGGGACCGGCAACCACCCCGGTATACGCCAGCAAGGGAGGATGGGCCAATAAAATACTGTGTGCTCCTATTTTCTGTGCGTCCATACCACCATTTCCTTCTAAAGTATAGCCGAAATCAAAGCAGCCAAAAAGGCGGTTACCACGCCATACATGATTATGGAACCGGCCAACATAAACATCCGGGTCCCGATCCCGGTAATGGTACCCTCCCTCTTGAATTCTATGGCCGCCGAGGAGACGGAATTGGCAAAGCCGGTAACAGGGACAGTTATGCCCGCCCCGATGTAGCGTACAATCTTGTCAAAAAATCCGAAGCCGGTCAGCAGAACCCCGATTAAAACAAAAAAAATCACCGTCGGATTTGCCGCCTCTTCACGCGAGAAACCCAGAGCTACAAAGATATCCTCGACAAACTGCCCCAACAGACATATCGTTCCCCCACCAAGAAAGGCCAAAATTACGTTTCTGGCCAGTGCCGGGCGGGGCTCTTTCTTTTTCACCAGCTTCCGGTATTCCTGTGGAGTAATCCTGAATCTATCCTCTACTGTATTTTGCATCTGTTCTACTCTCTTTTTCGCCTCATCTTTCCGGGCCTTCGCCCCCTCATTCATTTAACGGTCTTCTCTTACTCCAAAAGCCAGCTTGATGTTTGCCTTGTACTCGGTAATTTCACCGTTTTCGACATGACCGGTGATGTTTACGATCTCCACTCCGGTAATATTGTCTACGGTCTTCGCCGCATCCCTGACGGCATTGCGTACCGCTTCATCCCAGCTGTGCTGCGATTCCCCAACGAGCTCTACTATCTTGGCGACGTTCATCTTTACACCTCCTTTATTGCTGTTTATAATTTTGGGATATCCGGGCCATTAAATTTTATGGTGTATGGATAGTGCCTATCACCGCGGTAACCGGAAGAGACCTCCGCGGAGGCTCCGGCGACCGATTAAAGAAAATAAAATAAGTTATCAAGGCAATAAACAGAAGCAGAATAAAGGTAAATGCCAAGGTGGCCAATTTCACCTCCAGCCCCTTAATCATAATTTAACCCCCTCGTTTCATTTCCTGTCTCAAGCGGCCTTCTCCGCTTTTGTAGTATTCAACAAAGAGGCTGTTTTTATAACCTGTACGAGTGGAATTATCAGAAATAATTCGGGTCAAAAGGCCATTTTTTCGATAGGGGGCATATCCGCCTTGCCCGGGGGTAAAAAAACATAAAAGGAGTTGATGGAAATATCTTAAATGTCTCTCTGCATTGTTTCTCTCATCTTCTGCAGCACTTTTATTTCGAGGCGTGAAACCTGTTTCTGTGAGTAACCCAGGAGAGAAGCCACTTCCTGCTGGCTCTTTTCTTTAAAATAGCGGTAAAAGATAACCCTTCGTTCCGCGGGAGAAAGGGATAGCAAAGCCTCCTTTAACCAGGTTCTTCGTATAAATTCTTCCTCCAGAGTCTGGTCCGATGGAAATTGGGCCAATTGCTCCGCTCCCGGGAAAACCGGATAGGGGTATTCAACCCGGATGGCCGCCTCCTCGGCGCTTACTCCTTTTGCCGCGGCAAGAGCGGAGAGGGAGCATGCCTCTTTAACGGAAGGGCCCCGGAGCAGGTTATGGCCCCGCCGCAGATACATCCTTATCTCACCCATGATCCACTTCACGGCAAAAGTGGTCAGTTTAACGCCCGCTGCGGGATCAAACCGTTCGATGGCCTTCAACAGTCCCATATAACCTACCTGTTCGAGATCATCGGCATCATGGAAGGTGCTGGTGAAGCGCCGCACCAGCCCTCGAACCATGGGGCGAAGCTTTAACAGCAGCTGTTCTCCGGCTCTATCGTCTCCGGCATGATATAGCTCCAGAAGCCGGTCAATTTCCATCCGCGTTTCCCTCTCCATCGGCATCTGCTCCTTGATCGGATTTCGGGGAAAGGCGCTTGACCATGCGCACGGTTGTTCCTTGGTTCCGCCCGGAAATAACGGTTACCTCATCCATGAAACTCTCCATGATGGAAAAACCCATGCCCGAACGTTCCAGTTCCGGCTTGCTGGTATAGAAAGGCCGCCGTGCCTGCTCAATATCCCCGATCCCCTTTCCCTGATCGGTAATCTCCACAACCAGCCTGTCGCCTTCGATGGAGGCGGAAAATATTACGGGACCGATCTCATCTTCATAACCATGGATGATGGCGTTGGTAACCGCTTCCGAGACAGCGGTCTTGATGTCACTGATCTCCTCCAACGTCGGATCGAGACGGGCGGCGAAGGCGGCGATCACGGCCCGGGCAAAGGCCTCGTTCCTGGATAAACTGGGTATCTCCATCCTCAGGTAATCCTTGCTCCTGTATTCCATCAATATTATCCTCCTTTTGTCAGCATAATTGACAGATGCTTTTAAACTTGATCATGATATTGAAGAAAATCCAACCTACAGTTTTTTCAGGGCATCCTGCTCGCTTCGATATATGGATATGATCCTCGGCAACCCCGACATCTCGATCAGCTTGGCCACCGTTTCCGACGGACTGCATATGGCCACCCTTCCCCCTTTTTGATCGACCTGTTTATAGCGGCCGATGATGGCCCCCACTCCCGAGCTGTCCATGAAAGTGACCTCTTTAAAATCAATAATTAAATTTCGGGCGTTCTCCTTCTCCCACTCCATCGCAAAGATGCTCCTGAACTCTTCTGCACTGTGATGGTCCAATTCGCCCTTCAATTTAAAAATCAGATTATGGCCTACGCGGCTTGTCCTGATCTGCATAACCACCCTCCTTAGGCGATATGGCAAAAATAGATATATCTATATCCTTTGCTTTGGAAAATAATTCTGCGCTTATCAGAATTTTCCTGCAAAATTTTCGACATTTATAAAATTTATTTATCTGTTATAATTATTTTAAAGCTAAATTTTGGGGAGGAATAACATGTTCAAAGCAATAACAGGCAAATCTTTCAAGGAAAAAAGCAGGTGTTATTTTCTTGTTTTTTGGGTGTTCATGTTCATTATAGCAAGTGCATTTCCCCTTTCTTTCAACAGCCGCGCATATGCTTTTGACCCTGTTCCTGCGGGTTATTCGGCCGCGGGAAACCTCCCCCGGGCCGCCGCCGCGTATTCCTGGGGGCGGGGAGTTGAAGGCCAGCTGGGGCAAGGGCATGAAAAAAACATCTCTTTTCCGCTTAGAATCAGCAGCCTCTCCGGAATGAAGGAAGTATCCGCCGGGGGTAACCATTCCCTGATGCTGCTGGAAAACGGCGATGTGTATGCATTTGGCAAGAATGACAAGGGGCAGTTGGGACTGGGCAAAATCTCCAAACCGATCCCTACCCCCACCAGGATCAACCTGGACAATGTAGAGGCCATCTCCGCAGGTTACTCCCATTCACTGCTATTGAAGGAAGGCCACGTTTACTCTTTTGGAGAAGGTGCGTACGGCGCGTTGGGACACGGCGATAAGGAGGATAAAAATACCCCCCGCATAACCGAAGGCCTCGAGAACGTCAAGGCCATCGCCGCCGGCTTCCACTACTCTCTTGTGTTACTTGAAAACGGCGATGTATACGCATTTGGCAATAACAACAATGGGCAGTTGGGATTGGGTGATAAAGTCTCGAAATTGATTCCCACCCCTACCAGGATCGATCTGGACAATGTAGAGGCCATCTCCGCAGGTTACTCCCATTCGCTGCTGTTGAAAGAGGGCCGCGTTTACTCCTTTGGAGGAGGTATGTGCGGTGCGTTGGGGCACGGCGATGAGGTGGATAAAATCACCCCCCAGTTGATCGAAGGCCTCGAGAACGTCAAGGCCATCGCCGCCGGATGGGGGGATATCCTGGGCTCCCACTCACTGATATTACTCGCTAATGGCGATGTATATTCATTTGGACGGGGAAAAGAAGGTGCACTGGGGCTCGGCGACAGTAATAACAGATTGGTACCGGCAAAGATAGCAACCGCGGAGCAGGCAACGGCAATCGCGGCGGGGGGAATGTATTCACTTATTCTCCTTGAGAACGGCGAGCTCCATGCATGCGGACAGAATGATCTGGGGCAGCTGGGGCTTGACGACGACAAAGTTAACAAGCTCGTGCCGACCAGGATAGGTCAGGTAAAAGAAGTAGTCAGGATCTCGGCCGGCTTCCGGCATTCATTATTAACTTCTACGATGCTCCTGATCGGTGATGTCGATGGTAGCGGAACAATTAACATTAGTGACGCGATTATCGTGCTGAAGCATATTGTGAACCTGATAGAACTTGACGGCTGCCTTCTGGAGGCGGCCGATACCAACAAGAACGGAACTATCGATATTAACGATGCGATTCTGATCCTGAAGTATATCGTCGGGCTGGTAAAGGAGTTCTAAAAATTGATTTCTTCCTTATTGCCCCACGCCACGAGCAGCCGGGTATAAGTGAGTCCGGGTGGCACTTTCCGATCCTCCGTGCACCATCCGGTTCAGATGTCATATCCCGGGGTTTCAGGATCCTATCCCCTATCTTCTGCCGAAGCTGAGCCAGAGGGAGAAGATGCGTCCGGCGATTTTAAAATAACCGGCTCGCGCTATATCACCGGCGGCAACCAGATCAACACCGGCTTTCTCATCCTTGAAGAAAGCATTTATTTCTCCGATTTTCTGCCCTTCTTCAAGGGGAGCCTCAAGATGTTCCGGAAGCACGACCTCCTTCTCGTATTCAACTTTTTCCCCTTTCGGATAGAGAAGGCTTAAATTATTTTTGGCGATAATATTTACGTGCGTAAAGTCGCCCTTTTCCACGGGCACTATTTTTATGACCTCACCCTTTTTGACCACCGGAACGGACTGGTAGCGGGAAAAACCGTAATTTAAAAGTGTCCGTGCCGCGTCATAACGTTCATCGCTGGTGTCCCCGCCCAATATTACCGCCAGAAAACGGGTGTCCCCCCGGCGTGCCGTGGCTGCTATGCAGTGGCCGGCTTCGTTGGTAAAACCGGTTTTTAATCCGTTGCACCCCTGGTAATAGCGGATGAGTTTGTTGGTATTGCTGAGATAAACCTCACCCGACTTGATCTCTCCTTCCAAAAAATGCTCATCCATCCACACACCCGTAAACTCATGGATCTGAGGATGGTTTAGCAGTTCCCGGCTCATGATACTGATGTCATAAGCGGTGGTAAAATGATTTTCATCGTGGAGACCGTGGGGATTCATAAAGCGCGTATTCTTCATGCCCAGATCATGCGCTCTGCTGTTCATCAGATCGACAAAGACCTCTACCGAACCGGAGATATGTTCGGCCACGGCAAGGGAAGCATCGTTGGCCGATCCGACCATGATACCGATCAGCAATTTCTCCAGATTAACCCGATCGCCCTCGCTGAGAAATATCTGTGAGCCGCCCATCGATGCCGCCCGCGATGAGATCACCACCTCGTCATCAAGATGTATTTTCCCCTCTTTCAGAGCCTCCATGGCCAGAAGAACGGTCATAATCTTGGTCACGGAAGCCGGGTAAAGTTTTGTTTGGCTATCTTTCTCAAAGATGATTTTTCCGGTATCCGTCTCCATCATCAGCGCGGCCTTTACCTTATAATTAAATTCAATGGCCGGCTCCTCTGTCTCGCCGGAGGCGTTGGCAGCAGAAAATCCGGGTAATATAAGGATGTTCAACAATATAGCGGCAATCATAAGGTAAACCAGGCGAGTTGGAATATTACTGCGCAAGAGTATAACCTCCCCTTTTCTTCATATTTTTACCCGGAAATAAAAAAACATACTCTCCATCAAAGTATGTAATACCAAAGATAAAAATAACCTCGTTTTTTCCGGGTTGTCCCGGTCATCGATTTTATGCGGGAAAACCGGTAATCAGACCGACGATTAAATAAAGGATCAGGAGCACATCTTCAACGTCAATCTTTCCATTACCGTTGACATCTCCGCATTTCAGGTCTGCAGGATCGGGATGGCTCAGCCCGGCCAGATACCGTAACATGACGATTGCATCCTGCACGTTACACCTTCCGTCACCGTTAACATCACCATAAACGGCTTCCCCCGAAGGGGGCTCCGGGTCAGGGGCAGGATCGGGATCGGGGTCGGGATCGGAGCCGGGGTCCGGCGTGGGGTAAGGATCCGGCTCAGGGTCATGGTCGGAATCGGGGTCGGGGTCAGGATCCGGCTCGGGCTCGGGATCGGGTTCAGGATCAGGGTCATTTACCGTCACATGGCACGCCGCCGTGTAACCACCATCAACGGTGGTTACGTATATCCAGGTCTCACCCATACCCGCCGGTGTTACCAAACCCTCCGCATTGACTGCGGCAACCGAAATATCCGCAGATTGCCAGGTTACGCTGTGATCCGTGGCCGTCTCCGGATAAATCTCGGCCACAAGCTCAAACGGCTCCCCCTGAAACAGCATCTCCAGCCGGTTCCGATTTAATTTAACCCCGCGCACGGGAACAAGTTCTTTTTTAAATTTAACGAGATAGGAATATGTAGCCGTGCCCCGCGTCCTGTAGCCGGCAACAATAAACCCCCCGTCCGCAGTCCGGCGGATACAATTTGGAACTTCTTCGCATCCGGGTTCGCCGTATGTCATCTCCCAGTATAGTGTGCCGCCGGCATCTATACGGATCAGGTAAAAATCATCATCCCCCTCCAAAGAACAGCGGGTACCGGCAACAATATAACTGTCGTCACCAACTTCCTCCACATAATTTCCGTAATCTTTACCGCTGCCGCCAAATGTTTGCTCCCACTCCACCTCGCCGGTCTCATCTGTTTTGATAAGATAGATATCATAATCTCCCCGGCCATATGATTTTGTTATGCCGAGAAGGAGAAAACCGCCATCCTTGGTGATGCGGATGCATCTGCCTTCATCAGTGTCATCTCCACCATAAGAACGCTCCCATTCTTTCTCCCCGGAAGAATCAACCTTTAACAGGTACACATCAGTCTTATGATAAAGATCGGTACGTGAACTGCCGACGATGATGTATCCTCCATCTTCTGTTTTCTGCAGATATGCACCCCGGGTATCATGGTGCCCGTCATAATTATATCTTTTTTGCCATTGCAACTCCCCGGCAACATCCGTTCTGATCAGATAGAGTTCATTTAATGACCTCTTTTCATTGAAAGATTGTGTGCTGCCCACGATCACAAATCCGCCATCATCTTCTTCGAGAAGATATAATCCGGTGTCTATCCTTCGTCCGCCATAAGTTTTGCTCCACTGCATATTGCCGGCCGCATCCGTCTTGATTAGATATACGGAGCAGCTACCCGGGCCATACGAGTAGCTACGGCCGACAATGGCATAACCGCCATCCGAGGTCTCGATAAGATAACGGCTGTAGTCCTCATCTTTGCCGCCAAAGAACTGTTTCCATTCCGGCTCTCCGTCCGGATCGATCTTGAACAGGTAAATATCATACGAATTAGTATGATGCAACCTGTATCCCAAGCAAATATATCCACCGTCTGAAGTCTGTTGGACATAAGCACATTTATTTGTACATTCGGCAAATATGTTTTCCCATTCCATCTCCGGCTTTAACATTAAAGGGAACATATGGCCGACCGGAACAAATAAACCCAGAATCATGAATGTGGTTAATAAACTGAACCTTAACCGCGGTTCCATCAATTTATCAGCCGCATAACGATAAAATAGATGTAAATTTTTCATTTATATCACTCTTAATGTATATAATTTACTGATAATTTTGTATCTATTATTCTATTAAATTACATTATTTCCTTTTTTATTTAAAAGATCTTTTGAAAAACTTGCGGATTAATAAAGACAAAGAGGATGCAAAAGCGTCCCCGGGCAGGCACCAAAGGTTGATTCCGGGGGCCGTTTCTCAAAAACAGAGGCTCAGAGAGACATACGTCCTCGGAGCCGTTCAGGAGACGGTATCATGGATCAGCGGCCGGGGAGGAACGGGATCTGTGGCGATCCGGACCGCACGGTGAACTTCTTCAAGGGCGGCGGCTATCCTTTCTTCCCTATCGGTATAAAGGGTCATCAGCGGCATCCCTTCTTCCACTTTATCACCGCTTTGGGCATGAAGGTAAATACCTGCGGATCGATCCGGAGTGTCGCCTTTCCGTTGGCGGCCGGAACCAAGCAGAGCAGCGGCCCGGCCAATGTGGAGGGCATCGAACTTCTGCAGATATCCCATTTGGCCGGCCCTGATTTCCCGTTGAAACCGGGCCGGTTCCAGCCCCTTTTCAAGCGAACGCGGATCGCCGCCCTGAGCCTCGACCATCTGCAGGAACTTCTCGTAAGCGTCGCCGCTGTCCAGAAGATGCCTCAGCCGAGAGCGGGCCGCCTCCGCATCGTCGTTGTTCTCCGCATCACAGAGCAGGTGCGTACCCAGGGCAAGGGCCAGCTCTTTCAAGTCATCGGGGCCTTCTCCCTGCAGGGTGCTTACCGCTTCTTCGATCTCCAGAGAGTTGCCGATCGCTCTCCCCAGCGGTTGATCCATATCGGTGATCAACGCTTTCACGCGCCGGCCAAAAGCTTGGCCCAGAGAGACCATCGTCTCCGCCAAGGCAGCAGCATCGGTGAGAGATCTCATAAAAGCCCCGCTCCCGACCTTGACGTCCAGAACAATGCAGGAAGCCCCGCCGGCAATCTTCTTGCTCATGATCGAGCCGGCAATGAGGGGGATGCTGTCCACGGTAGCCGTCACATCGCGCAGAGCATAGATCCTGCCATCGGCGGGGGTAAGTTCCGCGGTCTGGCTAACCACCGCCAGACCGATCCTCTCCACCTGGGATTGCATCTTGCTCAGAGACAGTTCCGTATTGAAGCCCGGGATACTTTCCAGTTTGTCGATAGTACCGCCGGTAAATCCGAGCCCCCGTCCGGACATCTTGGGCATGTAGATGCCGGAGGCAGCCATCAGCGGGGCAACCACCAGCGTGGTCTTGTCCCCCACACCGCCGCTGGAGTGTTTGTCCGCGACCATGCCGGAAAGGTAATTCCAGTTTAAAGTCCGTCCGGATGCGACCAGGGCCTTAGTGTACGCGGTCAGCTCGCCCGGGGTAAGGCCGCGGTAATAGACCGCCATCAGAAATGCGGTCATCTGGTAATCGGGGATCAGGCCCCGGTTAAAACCGGAGACGATCCGCTCGATCTCGTCGGGCATAAGCTCCCGACCGTCTCTTTTTTTGATGATCAGATTTAAAGGTGACACGGCCTCTCCTTTTATTTTTATCTTTTTCCTGTTTATCCCGGCCCCGCACATGAATATCCCCGGCAGGGTGATGACATGCCCCATGCCTATGCTCTTACTTTATCAACGGCAGTTTGTCCAGGAATGAAGTGCCGGAAATATCGCCGTCATTTTCAATGCCGAGATATTCCATAATCGTTGCTCCCAGGTCTCCGGCCGTGGAACGCGTGCCCAATGAGACGCCCCGAAAACCATCATCCGCAATATCACCGTCTGCACACTGCCAGATCAGCAGGGGAACATACTCACGGGTATGATCGGTCCCCGGCCAGGTCGGATCGCAACCATGATCGGCGGTTACGACGACTAGATCCCCGCCGGAAAGGTGTTCCGGCAGCCTGCTTAAAAATCGATCAAAGGCGGTGAGCGCCCGTGCAAACCCCTGCACATCATTACGGTGACCGTAAAGGGTGTCAAAATCACCAAAATTGGCCCAGATCAGGCCTTCCCGGGAGGCCTCCAGGGCTTCCAGCACTCCGCGTTCAACAACGGCGTTATCCCCTTTGGCGGGTATATAACGGGTCACTCCCCGGCCGGAAAAAATATCGTTCACCTTGCCCACCAGAGTCACTTCCACCCCGTCCGCGGAAAGAAGATCAAGCATCGTGGGCCGGAGCGGCGGCAGCGAGAAATCTCGCCGCCCGGAGGTACGTCTGAAATTTCCCGGTGTCCCGGTAAATGGACGGGCGATCACACGGCTTACCGCATGTTTCCCGGTGAGCAGTTCCCGCGCACGGGAACAGAGAAAATAAAGCTGTTCTACCGGAATGATCTCCTCGTGCGCCGCGATCTGGAAAACACTGTCGGCCGAGGTATAGACAATCGGAGAGCCGGTCTGCATATGTTTCTCACCGAGTTCGGCTATTATCTCCGTCCCCGATGCCGGCCTGTTGCCGAGCACTTCACGGCCGGCTATCTTCTGAAATTTTTCGATTATCTCCGGGGGGAAACCGGCGGGGTATACCGGAAACGGGTGCGGCAGGATCAGGCCCGCGATCTCCCAATGTCCGATGGTGGTATCCTTGCCCGGTGAACGCATGGCCATCCGCCCGTGGGAGGCGCGTGCAGACGGATTGGGAAGCACCCCCACAAGGGAGGCGATATTCCCTAGCCCCAACCCCTGCAAACAGGGAACCTCCAGCCCCCCGACCGCCCTGCAGACATGTTGAAGCGTGGCCGCCCCTCTATCGCCGTATTTGGCGGCATCCGGCAGCGAGCCGATCCCGACACCGTCAAGAATCAGGAGCAATACCCTCCTGCCGGGCAGCGGGCAGCTCTCCTGCAACAGTACTTCCGTTTTTGGTTTTTGCTTATCGATGGTGGGCATCATTGTCTCTTAGGCTCGGGGATGAGTCCGATCGTATATCTCCCTGATTTTTCGCCTGGTAATCTGGGTGTAGATCTGGGTGGTCGATATATCCGAATGCCCCAACATCTCCTGGACCGAGCGCAGGTCGGCTCCGTTTTCCAGCAGATGGGTGGCAAAAGAGTGGCGCAGCGTATGGGGGGTAATCTCCCCGTTCAGATTGGCTTTGAGGGCGTATTTTTTTAATATCTTCCAGAATCCCTGACGGGTCAGCCTTCGGCCGTGCTGGTTGACAAAGAGGGACTTCTCATCGTCTCCTTTGACCAGCTTTGAACGACACCGGCCCAGATATCCCTGCACATTGTCGATGGCCACCGAACCGATGGGCACGATACGTTCCTTCGACCCTTTTCCGCGGCAGCGCAGAAAACCGACCTCGGGATTAAAATCGTTCAGATTCAGATGTACCAGCTCCGAAACCCTGATCCCCGAGGCATAGAGAAGCTCGAGCATGGCTTTATCTCGTATACCGATGGGATCTTTCTCCGAAGGCTGGTTCAAGAGTTTCTCCACTTCGTTAAGGGAAAGAACACGGGGAAGTTTCTTCTCCAGCTTGGGCGGATCGACCTGCTGAGCCAGGTTGTTGTCGATGATCCCTTCCTGAATCAAATAATGATAAAAAGATCGCAGCGAAGCCAGGTTTCTGGATATGGAGGAGGCCGCCTGCCCTCGCTCCCTCAAACTCGCCAGATATGCGACGATATGCTTACGACCCGCCTCTTCTATTGTATTGATCTTGTTCTTCTTCAAAAAGAGCAGATAACGACGGATATCACGATTGTAAGACTCCAGAGTGTTTTTGGCCAGGCCTCTTTCTACAGTCAGATAGTGAATAAAATCTTCAGCCAACTTTTCCATCAAATACTTCTCCTTAAGACGTATGTAAAGAAACGCTCGGGTCACGGAAACTCATGTTTAGACAAAAACAAGCAAACATTTCATACTATTCCACAAAGTAATATTAAAATCCTTTTTTTATGGCCGCGTATCTCCCAGATTAAGTAAAGTTTTCTCGGCCCTCTCCAATTATCAATAATTTTTGGCAGCTAGCCCTGTTTATATCCCATCACCCCAACAGGATGGGCACGGTTATGCGCATAAAGAGCATGGAAACATATGTTTCCACCAGACTGCCGAGGATCAATATCAGACTTAGATAAAATATTGTCCGGCCATATGAAAAAAGATCTTCACCGATTGGCCGGGGCCTTTTCTCTATGTAATTTTCCCTGAACCGACGAAAAGAAAACGCAAAACCCGTGGCGGCAACCATTATAAAAGCCGGGATAACAATCAGATTATGCGGAGCCACCGCCGCCAGAGAAAACAGGACCCCTTCCATGGATGCATTTTCGATCAGGAAGGCGACCGTGAAACCGATTACCGCCCCGCGCAGACCGACCAGCAGGGCGATCAGCGGGAAACCATGAATAAAGGTACCGGCAATGCAAATCAGGATCAGCTGCCTGAAATTTTGCCAGATCGACGTGCGAAAAATAGAACCGTAATCAAATCCGCTACCGTCTTCCAGTCCTTGCGCAAAGATAGAAAAATTATCGGCCAGATCGCCGATCATCCCCGGCTCCATATATCTGAGCGCAAAGGCCCCGCCGAGCACGCCGATCACAAAAAAAATACCGATAACCATATATATGCCCAGGTTTTCACGGAGATATTCCCTTATTGAAGCATTAATTTCCTCCCGCAAATCCGTTTTTGCCTCCGTCAACATAATTTTAATATCTATACTTATGTTCCAAAAAAAAGATTATGACGGGAGAAATTATGCCCGGGCAGCAGCCTTTCAAGGCCATAAAAGGGCGATAATTGTTTTTGCATCAATGATCTCGCGGGCAACGATCTTCTCCACCGCTTCCTGCCTGCTTAACAACACCGTATAAAGATTCTCTTCCTCGTCCGGATCCGTATTTCCGCCGGGTTTGCCTACATATTGAAGGTTGTGGCCGCGGAACAGGTAGATCACCTCATTGCTGAAACCCGGGGTGGTATATATTTTGGAGAGCAGGGTGAGCGTTTCCGGCTGGTAACCGGTCTCCTCCACCATCTCACGGAGGGCACATTCTACCGGAGATTCACCGGGATCCAGCTTGCCCGCGGGAATCTCAAGCAGGGTCTCCCCGGCGGGATAACGGAACTGCTCCACCAATACAATCAGGCCGTCTTCGTTCATGGCTATCACCGCTACCGCTCCGGGATGTTCCACCACTTCCCGGCTGCTCCGGGTTCCGGTAGGAAGCTCCACCTCATCCACCTTCACGTTGATGATCCGTCCGTGGTATCTTGTCTCCGTTTTCAGCGTCTTCTCCGTCAGCTCATCCATGACCGATCCTCCATATCCGTTGTTCATTTATTTTTTCCCCTGTATCCCTCTGCATTTCACTCAGGCTTTGGCCTTGATTTTCTTCCTTATTCTTCTACCCTTTGCCCTAATATCCCTGCCGAGGATTGAACCGGTAAACAGAGCGGCCGCCGCAGGGCCGGCAAAAATATAAGGATCCTCGTCGCTGTCCCGCCCCATGGAATGGAGCAATCTCTTCTCCTCCGCACTCCAGAGGTCATGGCCGTCCATGGATACGGCGCAGACCCGATGCCGGTTAAAAAGATCATGCTCCAGCAGCTGTGCATTCATCTGCTGCATTTCTTCCTCTCCCATGTAGGGGAGCGGGAGGTAGGCCGGTGAGAAGGCGGCCGTCTTCAGGGCTGTAAGGGTATGGTGGCTGAGGCCTCTGTGGCGTTCCCGAGGATCGGCAAAACTGATGCGGGGAATAACCACCGGAGTGCCGTCCAGAGAGGCAACCCGGTTCACATTCTCCCCGACTTCCATCCCCGAAAAACCATATTTCGTCCCCGTCCCCGTTACTCCGGGACCGGGGGCGATGATCACCGTATCTACGCCGCCGACCAGAAAAGCGGCAATGAGCCCGGTGTAAACGTTCACCGCCTCCAAATCACCGCCGTATGCCTGTCCCGGGGTCACGGTCACCTGAAGAAGCCCCCTTTCTTTCAGGCGATTGACGGCCCGGCTGAAAGAAAGGGGCAGAGCGGCAGTATCGGTCATCAGGTAACCGAGGCGCAGCTCCGGGTTCATTTTCTTCAGGGTCAGAACCGCGGGAGCCACCATGCTGTGAAGTTCGCCGATAATGACCGGCAGCCCGCAGAGGCTTTTGAAATTGGTTATTTCCTTCCGGAAGGCCTTATCTTCCTCGCAGGATTGGACGGAAAGCTGTAACGGTGTATAGCGTAATTTCATCAGATGTCCGGGTCCGGTAATCTCGCTGCGTCTCTGGCGGTAATTATAACAGACGAAGTGGTAGCCGCCGGTTCCCAGGCCAAGCCGGACCGCGGTGGTGTTCAGGATCACCCGATCCCCTTGAGATACCGGGCCGGAAAGATCATCATAATTGATGGCTTTATGATTGGTACCGTCGATTCTGACCTCGATCTCGGTGGCGCCCGGCCGGCGTGCACCGACAGCTGTGACCGATCCTTCCCGTTTTTGGATCATCTTTTCTCACCACATTTTCCAATGCTTACTCCGGGGCGGCCGGCAAATGCCCCCGGCTGATTCAGATTTCTTTATGGCCCCGGTTTGCTTTCCGTCCCATCTTATTTTTTGGTATGGTATCCTAGGCGGTCAAGGAAGGAGAGAAACCGGTTTTGATCGATTACCGCCGAGAGAGATACCCTTTCCCCGGCCAGATTGAGCATCAGCCCAAGCAGCAGAAACAGAAGCCGGCCCCAAAAAGGAAGCATCAGCAAACCATAGAGGCCCAGAACCGCCCCCAACGGATTGGCGCCCGCATCGCCGAGCATGGCTCCGCCTCCGAGATCTGCGGGAAGGAGGGTCAGCACGATGACCAGAAGGGGGAGCATCAATATCAACGGGCCGGGGTACCCCTCGCCGGAAAGACCGCTTGCCGATGCCCATACCTGAGCGGCAGACCTGTAACCGGCAAGCCCCCGGAAAGAGATGGCCAATCCCAGAAACAGAAACACTTTCAAAGCCCGTCCCGGACGGCGGTCCAGAAAGTTCAGGCCGTTGGTCCAGAAAAGAATGGTTAATATAGCCGCCGCTTTTGACAGCAGCACCACCGGCAAAGAGGCCGCCGCCGACCCTGCGGGCAGGTTTACGCCCGGAAAATCAAAATTCAGGACCACCAAAACCGCCAATGCCGCCCCCCAGAGAGCTTTTAACATACCCATGGTCAGGCGGCCTTCCTTCAACGATAAAAAATGCCCCCGATATCCTCTGGTACTTTCGTTGAGAACATCATCCAGCAGCCCGACCGCGGTCAGGCCCAGCATGAGTACGGCCAGCGGGAAGACGGTTCTGCCTGCCCCGGCATCGGACGGGGTACCGCCGGCGCTCCAGAAAGAGAGCCAGACCAGCGCCGGGATCCAGGACAGAGAGATAATCGGCCCCAGAGAGGGGGTGATCTCCCGGCCGATATAATTTTTCCGCATGATGCCCGCCTGCCGGTAAAGGGAGGCGATCCGGGGGGTAAGATAGAGGACGGCAAGAAGGGCTATGGCGATGGAGACGGCAACGGCAATGATCTCTTTCATTTTTCCCCCACCCGTTTAGCCCATATTCCATGCCATAATTCATGACAGACGGCCATGAATTGTCGGCCCCGATGGAGAAAGGAAAGAAGGTCCCGCCCCCGTTCCCGGTGATACATCGGGGCCGGAACCTCGACCACCCGATATCCGCAGCGCAATGCTTCAAGCGTCAGCGCTATCTCCAGACCGAAACCGCGGGGCGGCCTCTTCATATCCCGGATCAATTGCACGGGAAGAACCCTCTGGCCGGAGAGCGGTTCGGCAAATCTTTTCCGGGAAAGGATAAATAAGCCGTGGCGCGAGAGAGCTTTTACGATGCCGAACCCTCCTTTTCCGGAACGGGGAGGAAAAACAGCGATAGCCATATCCGCCGCGCCTGCAACTACCGGCTCCATCAGGCGGCTGATCTCCGCGGCACTGGAGCCCAGGTCCGCATCCACCAGAGCAAGCAGAGGGTGCTGTGCGATCCGTGCCCCCCACCAGACGGCCTCGCCCTTGCCCCTGTTCCGGCAAAGACGAAACACGACCGCCCCCGTCCGGGCCGCGATCAAGGCGGTATCGTCCGCCGAACCGTCGTCGATAACCAGGATCTCCTCAATCCCCGGGATTTTTCCGAGCGCATCAAGCGTCAAGGCAATCTTCTCGGCCTCGTTAAAGGCCGGTACCAGGGCCGTTACGGATTTCATGGCTATCTTTCCTCCTTGCCGTTGGCGGGAAAGATACCGCTGCTGCCGGCCTGGAAACCGTAATGGCCTTCGGCCCCCTTGCGGATTACATCCACCAGGGCGATCTGCCCCCAAAAAGTATCGGCATGGTCAACGATAGCCTCCCCCCACCCCTCGCATCCGGCAGGAAGACCGATCTTCGGTTCTGTTTTCTTATCCTTGCCCGTGCCCTCTTTGGTGCCAAATCCCGAAAAAGCAACGACCACCCGGTAACCTTCCGCTTTGAGAGATGCGGCCAACTCCTTGAAAAAATAATTCAGGTCCTCGACCCGATATCCGGCTTCCGACGTGCCATGACCGTCATCCGGAGCGGCGAGACAGTCATAGAGCAGCAGGGCAACGGCCCCCGGTACCTCTTCAGACCAATTGCCCTGCATCTCTATTTCGCCCGCCTGCATTAGTTCTCCCATCATGACGGCATTGGTATTATCCTCCTCCGCAAACCGAGGCGGAAAGATAAGCGAAGTCAGCAGGCCGATTTCGGGAGCGATCCCCTCCGCCAGATTTTCGGCGTTCTGCCCTGTCGCCCCCTCCAGGCGCCTGATAAACTGCGGATGCAGGCTTATGGTGCGATAGCTTATTCCTTCCTCCTCCATCAGGGAGGCTACCCCCTGCGTAAACGAAACGCTGTTGGAGATAATGTCGACTGCCGGCCGTTCTTCTTCCGGCGATCTATTTCCTGAAAAATTTATCCTGAAATATTCACGGAAAGATTCCCAGGCCGCCAGTTCCCTCCGGAGAGCGCCAATCTGATCTTCCTGTGATGATAATTTCTGTTCCAGTTTGTCGATCACTTCCTGCTGGTTGTAAATCAGAAGATCCTCACCAAACGAGATGCCCACCAGCAGGCCGATCGCCAGCGCCAGAAATACGGAACTCAATATCACCAGGTAACCTCTGTAATCGAACAAAGCTTATTCCTCCTGAAAAATATCTCTAAAGACCGATGCCCATCCGCCAGAGAATAATGCGGAAAAAATGCTGGATTAGCGGCGACAGAAGCATAAGGATGATCACCGGCAGCAACCCGGCCAGAAAAACCACGGACAGCAAGGAATAGGAACCGCTGCTTCGGTAGAGGCGGCTGACCCCCTTTGCATCGATAAGGCGATCGGCAACCTTGAGCCTGACCAGGAGAGTGCTGGACATTCCCCGGCGGCCTTTTTTGAGAAACTCCGTCACCCCGAAATGCGTACCCAGGGCCACGATCAGCTCGGCGCCCTGATCATAGGCCAACAGCAACGCTATATCCTCGCTGGTCCCCGGAACGGTATATACGCTGTGCTGCAGTCCCAGCCTGACCACACGATCAATTCCCGGGGAATGACGCCCGTCGGGATAGGCATGCACGACTATCTCCCCGGCCTTGCGCAGAACCGATGTGGAGACGCTGTCCATATCACCGATAACGATGTCGGGGCGGTAACCGGCCTCCCAGAGGGCATCCGCCCCTCCATCCACGCCGATGAGAACGGGGTGCGCCTCTCTCAGATAATGGTGAAGGATGCGCAGGTCTTCACGGTAATTTCTCCCCCGCACCACGACGACCACATCCCTCCCCTTGATCTTCGTCTGCAAGGAGGGGGTCTCCGTCTTGCCCAGGAGCAGCTCTTTCTCCCGGCAGGCATAAATAAAGGTATTGTCAAAAAAACTGGCCGCTACATCAAATGCACGCCGGCGAGCGGCAGCCATCCTCTGCTCAAAAATCGCCTCGGAGAAAACTGTGCCGGAGAAAGTTCCCCCGTTTTCCGGCAGCATGCTTTTACCCCTGATCTCCGCAGTATCACCGTCCCGAACAAGATCAAAGATGCGCTCATCAACTTCCTCGAGAAGATAGACCCCTCTTTTCAAGAGCCGTTGGGGAGCGGTATTGGCAAACAGGCCGCTGGCAAATTTTTCGGTGTTGACCACGACCCTGGCCTTGGACTTCAAGAGAGATTCAACGGCCAATTCATCAAGATCCCGGTGGGAAATCAGGGCTATCTCACCGGGACGGATGCTCCCGACCATCTCTTTTGTACATTTTCCCATGCGTACCCGACCACGGTAAGTAAATATGCCTCTGTTATTTTTTAATATTTTCAGTAATCTCAAGTTGACGACCCCGTCTCTGTTCTGCGATTACGCCATTCATGGTTAATATTTCATTCATATATATCTTTCCCCACTGCATCTTTATTTACGTATAACGCGGAAAATTGTTTTTCCCGTGCCCCTCCTCCTTGGAAAATTTAAGATTATTCTTATGTAAACCCCTTTGGTATAAATTTTTCTCCGGTGGTTAATTTAAAAAAGCATTCCGGAATTCCGAACCGAGCGATCACATCACGGGGAGCAGAAAATTGTCACAGGAAAACCACCGACGTTACAAAAGCCATATCCTGAGAAAAGCAGCCTTCTGGTCGGTACTCATCATTATTTTTTTGGGTTTCATCTACTATTTGCAATTATTTTCAATTCTTTCCCCGGACATACGCATCCTGGAAGGAGACCACCATTATGTAAACCTCAGGTTCCCTTTTGTATATGTACGTGGTGATGACAGCGGCGAGATTATTGCCCTGAACGGAAAGCCCGCCCCCTCGGAACACAGCCGCCTGAATTTCCCGCTCAGCGTGGAAGGCGTAAAACAGGGACAGGTAAATCTTGAGTTTGCCCTCTTTGGACGCATCCCCTTGAGACATGTCACTATCAATGTTTTACCCGAGATCAAGGCGGTACCGGGGGGACATTCCATCGGCATAAAAATACATTCGGACGGCGTATCGGTGGTAGGTTTTTATCAATTTCCATCCGGGGGAGCGAACTGCTCCCCGGCCAGGAACGCCGGTATCAGGATGGGCGATTCTATTCTGGCCGTGGAGGGAGAGAGGGTCGGGGATATAAAAAACACCGCCGATCTCTTGCAGAAGGCGGCCCAAAAAGGATCACTTACGGTCACAATCCGCAGAAAAGGGAGAGAACAGGATGTATTGATAACACCACAGCACTCCGATGTGGATCAGGAATATCGCATCGGTATATATATACGGGACACCACCGCAGGTGTCGGCACTTTGAGTTTCTATCATCATGAAACCTTGCGCTACGGTGCCCTGGGTCATATCATCATCGATACGGATACCCGCAAACCCGTCGATATGAGCACCGGGGAAATTGTAAAAGCAAATATCGTCCATATCAACCCGGCACAGAGAGGCCAGCCGGGTGAAAAAACAGGTATTTTTCTCAACCATAATGATTTATCGGGTAATATAGATAAGAACACCCCGTTCGGTATCTTCGGCCGCCTCGATAAGATCCAGGGTTTTGATTCGCCCTTCCACGATCCCGTGCCGGTTGCCCTGGCCTCTCAGGTAAAACCCGGCCCGGCACAGCTGCTCACCGTCCTCGAAGGAGAGACGATCAGGAGTTTTGATCTGGAAATTGAACGGGTCATGCCCCAGAAAACTCCTGCCGATAAAGGGCTGATCATCAGGATAACGGATAAAGAACTTCTGGAAACCACCGGAGGCATTGTCCAGGGAATGAGCGGCAGCCCCATCATCCAGGACGGTAAATTGATCGGCGTTGTAACCCATGTTTTTGTAAATGATCCCCGCCGCGGGTACGGCATTTTCATGGAGTGGATGGTCTATACGGCCGATTTAACCCCATAGAATTATCCATATGAGAAAATATAAAAAATATTTATATTATTTGGGAAATAGGGAAGGAATTATAAATCCAATGTCGAATAATTGTACTCCGAAGCAATAAATTACCAAAATTATCGAGTGGGAGGTTTTCAAATGTTGAGAATCGTTATCGCTGATGACAACCAAGAGTTCAACGATCTGTTAAGCAGTTTCCTTAATGAAGAATCTGATCTTGAGGTGGTTGGGTCCGCTTATGACGGCAATGAAACATTGAGTCTGTTGGAGGAGCATGAACCGGATGTATTGCTTCTGGATATCATCATGCCCTACCTGGATGGAATCGGCGTGCTGGAGCAATTGCCGGATCTGCAGCTGGAGAAAATGCCATGTGTGATCATGCTCACCGCTTTCGGCCATGAGAGCATTACACGGAGAGCCGTGGATCTGGGTGCTTCATACTATATCCTCAAGCCCTTCGATATGGGCTTGCTGGCGGAGAGAATCCGCCAGATCAACGGCGCCCGCTTCTCCATAAAGAAATCATCCGGCGGGGAGACGATGCGTGTCGCCAACCACCGCCATCATCAGAGCGGACCTCCGGAAGAGGAGATCACGGAGATGCTCTACGAGATAGGGATTCCCGCCCATATCAAGGGACATCTTTATCTGCGGGAAGCGATCCTCTCGGTCGTGGAGGAAATTGAACTGTTGGGGGCCATAACGAAAATCCTTTATCCGAAGATCGCCGAAAAATATCAGACTACGCCGAGCCGTGTGGAGCGGGCGATCCGCCATGCAATCGAGGTGGCCTGGGAGAGGACCAACGTCGATATTATCAAGAAGTTTTTTGGCTACACCATAAGCAGTCATCGGGGTCGGCCGACGAATTCGGAGTTTATCGCCATGGTTGCCGACCGGGTACGTCTTTATGGCAGCAAGGATAATATGGACGCCCGCATATCGGGTTTTTAAACAACCGGGATAAATAAAGAGGGGAGGGTATGCCCTCCCCTCTCATCAATCTCCGCTTTTTCACCTTTTCTGGCGGAATTTCCTTTCTTTTTCGCCGCGGGGTTCCCCTGTCGCCTTCCGCCGACAGGCGGTCAGATCAGGCCCTTGGTTATCCCATCGGCGATCACGAGGCGCTGAATCTGGTTGGTGCCCTCGAATATCTGCATTATCTTGGCATCACGCATGTATTTTTCCACCGGGTATTCCCGGGTATAACCATACCCGCCCAACACCTGGACCGCATTTGTCGTGACTTCCATGGCCACGTCCGAGGCCAGCGCCTTGGCCATTGCGGAATATGCCGATATCTTGCGTTCTTCGGTGGAGGCCAGATAAGCGGCTTTCCAGACCAGCAGCCGGGCGGCCTCAATCTTCATCGCCATATCCGCAAGCATAAACGATACGGCCTGCTGCTGGATGATCGGTTTTCCGAACTGGATTCTCTCGCGGGCATAATCGACTGCCGTCTCGTAAGCGGCGCGGGCGATACCCACCGCCAGACCGCCGATCATGGGGCGGGAAAGATCAAAAGTGCGCATCGCCGTGCGAAAGCCGGAACCCTCCTTGCCCAGGCGGTTTTCGGCCGAAACCCTGACATCCTCCAGGATGACCTCGGTAGTATTGCTGGCACGGATACCCATCTTCTTTTCTTTCTTTCCCGACGAAAGGCCGGGCGTGCCCCGCTCGATAACAAAGGGGGTCAGGGTGCGTGCCCCCCTCTGCGGGTCGGTAACGGCAAAAACAACATGGATATCGGCAACACCGCCGTTGGTAATAAAGCATTTGGTGCCGTTTATCACGTAATCATCACCGTCTTTAATCGCCGTGGTGGAGATCGCACTTACGTCCGAACCGGCATCAGGCTCGGTCAGGCAGAAACAAGCAAGGCTGCCCTCGCAGGCCATGGTGAGATATTTTTTCTTCTGTTCCTCGTTTCCGGCGATCAGGATCGGGTAACAGGCCAGCGAATTGGCACCCACCGCCGTGGCGATGCCGGCACATCCCCGTCCCAGCTCCTCGGTAACCAGGCTTACGGTAAGCTCATCCATTCCGCCGCCGCCGTACTCCTCGGGGATGGCGATCGAGGAAAAGCCCTGTTTCACCATGTTGCGCACCAACTCTTCCGGCATCTCATCCTTCTCGTCGTATTCCGCCGCCAGCGGCATAATTTCATTCCTGGTAAAATCACGGGCCATCTGCTGCATGGCCTGTTGCTCCATGGTCAACTCAAAATCCATTGACACGTTCCTCCTTTATAAAAAATTACAACATTATATATATTAATGACTATAAGTTCTGTTTAGATACCGATCTCTTGTATTTTCCGGCCCTTTCGATGAGCAGTTCGGCATGTTCGAGATTCACCGGGCTGAACCCGCCATCGAGCATACGGGCGATCTCCCTCGCTCTCTCTTCAGGCTGCAGTTTCCGTGCACGCGTTAAGGTACGTCCGCCTTCCACCTCCTTGTAAAGATAATAATGATTATCGGCCATGGAGGCCACCTGGGGACTGTGGGTAACGGTCATAATCTGATGGTAGAAGGAAAGATCGGCCAGTTTCTCCGCCACGGCCAGAACCGCCGCCCCGCCTATCCCTGCATCGGCCTCATCAAATATGAGGGTGGGCAGGGGATCATGACGGGCAAATACGGTTTTTAACGCCAGCATGACCCGCGACACTTCGCCGCCGGAGATGATCCCGGCCAGAGGTTTCGGCCTTTCGCCGGGGTTGGCGGAAAACAGGAATTCCACCCGATCAGCCCCCCTGGAGCTGATCTCGGCGGGACCGATCTCCACTTTCAGCACCGCTTTTTCCAGTGCCAGCTCCGGAAAGACCTGCTGTAAATACTCTTCCAGTGAACCGGCCGTCTCCTGACGCCGCTGCGTCAACCGGCGGCAGGATGCGGCTATCCTTTCTTCGGCATCCCTGATTTTCTCCTCCAGTTGCAGCGCATGTTCCTCGCTTTTTTGCAACTGTGAGTATTTCTCATGACAGTGCTCGGAAAAACGGATGACCTCCTCAACAGTCTCCCCGTATTTCCGCTTGAGATCGCGGATAGTCTCCAACCGCTCCTGTACTTTCTCCAGTTCATCCCGGTCAAAGGTGTTTCCGGTGCGATAATTGCTGATCTCCAGAGAGGCTTCCTCAAGATGTGCCGAGGCCCCCTCGAGCAATTCTTCGATTATTTTTAAAGAGGGATCCCACCGGGAGACCGCATTGATCTGCGACAAAATTCTGCCCAACTGATCCCTGAGCGACGGGTGGTGAAAATCGCCTCCCATCAAGAGCTGGTAGGCTTCCGAGACGGCATCGATAATTTTTTCGGCATGGGTTAGAATATCCAGTTTCTCTTTGAGCTCCTGTTCCTCATGCGGCAGAAGCCGGGCCCCCTCGATCTCCCCGATCTGAAAGCGGAGCAGATCGAGGCGCCGCTCTCTTTCCCGCGTATCCCGCCCCAGCGCCGCCAGCTCTCTTTCCCATCCCCTTTTTTCACGTAAAATTGCGGATATCTCCTCCCGCAGGGGATGAATGGCCTCGGCGTTAAAGGCATCCAACAGTTCAAGGTGTTTATCGGGCTGCAACAGGGATTGATGCTGATGCTGGCCGTGGAGATCGATGAGCAGATTCCCGAGTTCTTTGAGGAACGAGATGGGGACGGCCCTTCCGTTTACACGTCCGATACTGCTCCGTCCATCGGCATATACCTCCCTGGAGATGATCAGAGGTTCGCCGCACCCGGGCTTTTCGATGCCCGCCTTCTCCAGCAGCATGCCGACTGCCGTGGCAACCGGTTCTCCGGCCGGATCGAAGACGGCCTCCACGAGGGCGGCATCGGCACCGGCACGGACCTGCCCGGTATCCGCCCGTGCCCCAAGAATGAGCCCGATAGCACCGATGACGATAGATTTGCCCGCCCCGGTCTCTCCGCTTAAAACATTGAAACCGGGCGTAAACTCCAAGGAGAGATCTTCTATCAGGGCAAACTCTTTTACATGCAATCTGCTCAGCATCCGTGCTCCTCCCCCAACGATATTCCCAAAAGGCACCATGCTCTTTCCTCTGTGCTTGAGACCGGGATTATTAAAAGATGGATATTGGATCCCGACAGCTCCATGCCGTCTTAACCTCTTGCCGGGACTCCCGCCCCGGCCTGCAAGGGGGGTCCATCGGCGGTGTTTTCAAATAAAAGTGAGACTTATCTTTACTCTTTAAGTTTTAGTCCCAGGAGACTGTAAAAAGACCTGTTTTTAAAATCAACCAGCAAAGTTTTTATCGGCGAGCGGGATACGATAACGTGATCCTCATCGGAGAGGACAAACCCCACCTGCCCGTCAACGGTCAGCACTATATCAGACTGCTTGGTAAAAACATTGATCCGGATTACCTCCGAACCGTCTACAATAACGGAGCGGTTGGAGAAGCTGTGAGGACAGATCGGCGTAATGAGAATGACATCAAGAACCGGGTTCACGATCGGCCCCCCCGCCGAGAGCGAGTAACCGGTGGAGCCCGTCGGGGTCGAAATAATGATCCCGTCACCGGTGTAGCTCTCCAGAAATTCACGATCGATATAGGCATCAAGATGGATGATGCGGGAAAAAGGGCCCTTGGTAATAACCACATCATTTAAAGCCCTGAAGGCACTGATCTTCTTCCCTTTACGCATGACCGCAGCTTCCAGCATGATGCGCTCGCTGATCAGGTAGTCGCCGGAGATAATATATTGCAAGTACTTGGGAAACCCTTCTACCTCCATCTCCGCAAGGAAACCTTTATGCCCGACATTGATGCCCAGAATGGGCAGCCCCCAGAGGGCAAGATCCCGCCCCACCTTCAGTATTGTGCCGTCGCCCCCGACCACGATGAGCATCTCCACTTTATCACGCCAGTCTTTCAGCCGTTCGGAAAGCAACGCTTTGCGGTTCTCATCATCTCTCTCCATCACAATCACGGGTATGCCCTCGCCCTCAAAAAAAGAGCGGACTTTTTCAACGACCTTGGGCGCATTGTCCTTCTGCCAGTTTGGAATAATCCCTACACCCTTCAAAGAGAGAAAACCTCCTTATAGAATGAAAATGCAATCATCGCTACTCCGGCAACAATCAACAGGATGAGGGTCAATTTGGTAATCAGCTTTTCTCGGGCGGAGTAGCCGCCGAACGAAAATTTCAATTCCTGCAGTCGATTGTTATTAGCATTATATATCAAAATTCCATGGGGGAGGAAAAAAAGATGATCAAGAAGCAACTCTTTTCTATATGCCGCCGAGTTAAGCGGCGTCGGCTGGTCGCCTTTAATTATTTTAACGAGGTACAGGCGCCCTTTCTTGCGCACGATAAAATCAGCCTCGTGATTGATATCCCGTTTTTTCTGCCCGTCGACGGTCAGGACCACGGAGATGGAAGGATGCAGCTCCTGAAGCGCATAGCCCGCTTCTCCAAGCACTTCCAGGGCTTTACTCTGCAGCCGGGTCATCTCTGAACGCCCCCGGGACTTGCGGGCTCCGGGACGCCGGTTTTTATGCCAGATATAGAATGCACTACAAATGACTATGATACCTAATATAATAAAATCAACCGTGCGCAAATAATGCCGCTCCTTTAAGCAAAATATACAAAAAATTCAATGTTGCCGCGGGGACCTTTGAGCCTCGATGGCGCAACGCCTTTCAGTTCCAAACCCCGGCTTTTTCCAAATTCAATTATATCATTAACCACCTGCCGGTGCACTTCCGGATCTCTGACGACTCCCTTCTTCCCCACTTTTTCCCGACCCGCCTCGAACTGCGGTTTTATTAGAGCGATTATCTCCGGGATACCGATCTCCGTCAGTACGGGGAGCACTTTTTTCAAGGAGATAAAGGAGAGATCGACGGTGGCGATATCGGGGACTTCACCGATGGTTTCTTTTCGGAGATAGCGGATATTCGTGCGTTCCAGATTGACCACACGGGGATCCTGCCTTAATTTCCAGTCCAGCTGCCCGTAACCGACATCCACGGCATAGACCTTGACCGCCCCGTGACGGAGGGCAAAATCGGTAAACCCTCCCGTGGAAGCGCCGGCATCAAGGACAGTCTTGCCTTCAAAACTGAAACCCAGATCCGCGGCCGCACCTTCAATTTTCAATCCCCCCCGGCCAACATAAGGGTTCCTTCCCGGAAGGAGAGATATCTCGCTTTCGGCCGCCACCATGGTGCCCGGTTTATCGCAAAGGAGGCCATTGACCAGCACGTTGCCGGCCATTATCTCCGCGCGTGCACGATTGCGGTGGGAAACAAGACCGCTCTCCACGACAAGTATATCCAATCTCTTTCTCTTTTTTTTCACCATTATTAACCGTATCTCCCGCCGATCCCCCCCCAAACAGCCGCGGGGCGGCCCCGGACCATGCCTGCGCTAGGGGCTGACCACCGGGCTCTTTTCACGCCTGATATGGGTGGCAAAAGAGACCGCCTCCTTGTAGATGCTGTCTTCATCCAGCCCGTGCAGGACGAGAAGCTCATCACGGCTGCCGTGCCGGACAAATTTATCACCGATCCCCAGGCGCTTCACCGGGATCAGCAGTTTATTTTCCTCCAGAAGCTCCAGACAGGCGCTGCCGAATCCGCCTGCAAGTATGTTTTCCTCTACAGTCATGATTCCCCGGCACTGCCGCGCCAGATTCAGGATCAAATCCGCATCGAGGGGTTTGACGAAACGGACGTTCACCACTGCCGCCTCGATCCCTTTGGCGGACAACCGTTCCGCCGCCCTCCGTGCCGGATAGACCATCGTGCCCAGGGCCAGTATCAGCAAGTCACTCCCCGCGCGCAGCAGCTCCGATTTGCCCCAGGGCAATATCCGGGGCTTCTCCGGGACGACGTTCTTGCCCACGGACCGCGGGTAGCGTATGGCCACCGGCCCTTCTTCATAATTTATGGCCGTTTTGAGCATATGCCGCAGCTCATTCTCATCCCCGGGAGCCATGACCGCCAAGTTGGGAATATGCCTGAGGTAAGAGAGATCAAAGATACCCTGATGGGTTTCACCGTCCCGGCCGACGATGCCCGCGCGATCGAGGGCCAGGACCACGGGGATTTTCTGCACCCCCAATTCGTGGACAACCTGATCGTAAGCCCTCTGCATAAAGGTGCTGTAAATTGCCGCTACCGGCTTCAGTCCGCCCACCGCCAGACCGGCGGCAAGGGTAACCGCATGCGGCTCGGCAATACCCACGTCATAAAAACGTTCGGGGAATCTTGCGGCAAAGAGTTCCAGCCCCGTTCCCGCAGCCATCGCCGCCGTGATTGCCACCAGGCGCTCATCTTCCTCCGCCAGTTCAACCAGCGTCCTGCCAAAGACCTCCGTATAGGTGGGGGTCCGGCTCACCGCTGAGGAAGATACGCCTCTGGAGATATCAAAGGGGCCTACGCCATGAAACTCGGTGGGATTCTCCTCCGCATAAATGTACCCTTTCCCTTTCCGGGTCAGGACATGGATAAGCACCGGCCCTTTCTTCTGCTGCGCCCGCTCCAGCACCGAAATTAAAGTTTTGATGTTATGGCCGTCCACGGGCCCTAAATAGGTAAACCCCAGTTCTTCAAAAAGCATGCCGGGGATAAAAAAATGTTTCAAGGCCGATTTCAAGCGGGATGTTATCTCCGCTATGGCCCGGCCGATCAAGGGAATGCGATGCAGGAAAAGGGTGATCTTCTCTTTAAGCCTGGTATAACCCGGGCTGGTTCTGATCCTCCCTAAATAGGAAGAGATGCTGCCCACATTATGGTCGATGGACATATTATTATCATTCAATATTACGATCATATCACGATCCAGGGCTCCGGCATGGTTCAGTGCTTCAAAAGCCATCCCCCCCGTAAGGGCGCCGTCGCCGATAACGGCAATGACATGGTAATGGTCCCCCTTCAACTCGCGGGCCTCAACAAGCCCGAGCGCGGCCGAGATCGAGGTGCTGCTATGGCCGGTTCCGTACACGTCATGCTCGCTTTCTTCGCGATTGGGAAAGCCGCTAATACCGCCCAACTTGCGCAAAGTTTCAAAGTTGTCCTTTCTTCCGGTAAGTACCTTATGGGCATAACTCTGGTGGCCGACATCCCAGATTATCCTGTCCTTGGGAGATTCAAAAACATAATGAAGGGCCACCGTCAGTTCCACGGCCCCGAGGCTGGAAGAAAGATGCCCCCCGTTGGAGGAAACCACCTTGATAAGATAATCTCTAATCTCGGCGGAGAGCTGATTTAACTCCTCTGTTCGCAATTTCTTCAGGTCCGATGGCTCCCGCACGCGATCCAGTTTTTCCGTCATAAAACCAATAACCCCTCTTCACATTGCTCTCTATTATCTTTTGTCAATCCCTCTGAAAAATGCTCCAGTTACGTGGCAGGAGCCTTTCCAGCCTTGTCAGCAACAGGCCGATAGCCAGCATGATCTCCGTTGATTTCCGGATGGCTTTCTTCTTTCCCCAGGCCTTGCCCCCCACCGTAACGGCGGCAACGGCGGCGGTGAGCAGAATACGCAGGTAAAACTCCTGTTGCTCTCCAAAAAAGATCAGGTTAAAGATGATCACCGCGGAGACGGCTCCGCTGACGATGCCGGATATATCACCAATAACGTCGTTACAGAAATTGGCCACACGATCCGCATTTTTGACCAGCTGTACCGCCTTGCGCGCGCCTTCAACTTTACGGGCGGCCTTGGCATTCAGCGGCCCCATCTTCGCCGCCGCAGCCGCCGTGCCGATGCCGTCAAAAACTATCCCGATCAACACCACTATTATTAGTATTAACAGAGCCAGATAAAGTGAAAATATTTTCTGAAGGAGCAGTTGGGTGGCAATCCCGAAGATAATCGCTAGAAGAAAAGTCCTGACGGCCATGCGGACAACCCAGCCGTTCCCGTTCTCATCCCTGTTTTTTCGCGCCAAACAGCTTCACCCCAAAAATAACGCCCCCGGGGATCCACATAATTTGCATGGACCGGAAACCCATGGAGCTTTAACCGTTTATATAAATCAGGCATAAGTGACAGTAACCCCGGTAAACTTTACGGCTTAGGTCCAGCAGGATTTCCCGGATGATCACCTGACGTTACCGAGCAGGAAGTTTCCTATTATGATCATCCCTGCCATGTTGCCACTGGCAGAGCTGGATTGCCACTTAGCTCGTACTTTAACCCCGGGGATACCTCCCGTGCCCGGAAACAGCCTAGGAGATTTCCTCGATAAAGCTTCTCTGTCTCCTAGCCTCTTTTGCAGCGAGGGTTTAAGTAGCAAACGGCTTCCTCCACCCACACCACCTCAAGGCAGGCTACACTGCACACAGCTTTCACCGCATACAGGTTCTACCCAAGCAGTAGTCTTTTGTCATTATAACAATGCACCACCCACTTGGGTCTCCGCGGAGCTAGGGTCAACGCCTACATGCCTTTGTAGATCGCCCCAGTTCCTTAACCCCCAGCACCAACCCCCGACTGGGCGTCAGCAGCCAGCACCAGAGACTTCATCGATGTGCCCGCAACGGATTTTTAGGCCCGTTTTTGGAAACAGCAGCTTCAACTAGAATACTGCGTCACTTATGCCTTCTGCTAAGCTATTATAGCACAGAACAGACCGGGCAACAACAGAACAATCAATCCTGCCGGAAGACGATCCGATCGGCCAATAAGCGTAAAACGGCGGCACGCGATCCGAAATGTTCCAGTTCTCCTGCCGCGGCATGATAAAGATCCATCACCCGCTCATGAGCCTTATTTCTTCCCCACAACGCCGGGTAAGTCGCCTTACCTTTCTTCCGATCGGTACCCGTTTTCTTGCCCATCTGTTCAGGGTCGCCCTCGATATTCAAGAGATCGTCGATGATCTGAAAAGCCATGCCCATGGATATTCCGTAGCGGGACAGCCTCTCGAATTCTTCGGCGGTGGCCCCGCCTAAAATGGCTCCCATCCTTATCGCGGCACAGATCAAGGCCGCCGTCTTGCGGCGCCCTATCTCCTCGACCGCCTCCGGCGGCACATCGTCACGCCCTTCGGAAGCCAGATCCATCATCTGGCCGCAGATAAGCTCCCGGTACCCCGCGGCGGCAGCCAGCTCACGGATCAACCGCAAGGCTTTGCGGCCATGATGAGCGCCGCCGCCTTTCAGGCCGAATTCCGCCAACAGCTCAAAAGCAAGCGTAAGCAGGGCATCTCCGGCCAGGATGGCGGTAGCTTCTCCATATACACGGTGGCAGGTCAACCGGCCCCGCCGGTAATCATCGTCGTCCATCGCCGGAAGGTCATCGTGCACCAATGTGTAAGTGTGAACCAGTTCGATGGCACATGCGGCCTCCAGTATATCTTCCGGGGGAGAGCCAAACATTTCGGCGACGGCCAGACACATCACCGGGCGCAACCTCTTTCCCCCGGCCAGCAGAGAGTAATTCATCGCCGCGGCGATGGCCGGATCGGGCAAAGAGGCACGGTCAATGATCTTGCCTAGATGCTCATCAACCATGGCCTTCAACTCGTCAAGCCCTTTGTTGATCTGACAATGGCAATGGTGATCGTCTGTCTTTTTCATCATTTACCTCAAGACTTTAGTCTGTATTTTCCCCCAATGCCGGTGTAAAATTTATGATTGACCTGGATTATTCCTCGTCTATTCCTCGTTTATTCCTCATCCTCGGGAATGTTGCCGGCATCGTAATTGGAATCATCATGTTCGGTTGTCAGGTCCGCAGCCCCGTTGGAACCATAACCGGTCTCATCCCTGCCTTTCAGCAGGTGTTCAACCTTGTATTCCGCTTCCGCAAGCAGCTCCCTGCAGACCCCTGAAAGTTCGATCCCTTCCTGAAATAATTTCATCGATTCCTCCAGCGGGAGCTCTCCTCCCTCCATTTTCTTGACGATACTCTCCAATTTTTCCAATGCTTTTTCAAAAGAGATCTTCTGTTTACTCCTGGCCAATTTCCCATGCCCCTTTTTCCTTTTTATTATTATTATATTAAAAGCACAATCCCGGCGTCATAGTCAAGAGCTTCGCTGTTTTATTATCTTCTCTATGCGCGTCCTGGCTTTCCCATCCATAAAGGCAAGCTCCAGGAGCTGGCCTTCCTGCATGGCCGCCACGGAAATAACCGGACGGCCATGTTCATCACGGCAGAAGCTGTACCCCCGCTGCATGATCTTCAGCGGGCTCAGTCCTTCCAATTTGGTGGTGCAGGTGGCTAAACGGTAGGCTTTTTCCTGAAGCCGATAGAGGAACGTCTGCTCCAGCCGCGCGGCCAACTCTCGCCGGTGTTCATTCTTCTGTCTGATATATTCAAACGGCAGACGGTAAAAACGTTCAGAGATAATATATTCAAGACGCTGCCTCTCTTTCTCCACCCGCCGTTGCAGCCCCGCGGAGAGTCTTTCGGTCAGGGAGTTTATCTGCCAGCGGAGATCTTCCCGTTTCGGAAATAAAAGTGTTGCCGCCCCGGTGGGGGTGGGCGCGCGATGGTCGGCCACAAAATCAGAGATGGTAAAATCCGTCTCGTGCCCGACGGCCGATATGATCGGGATAGTGGAGGCAAATATCGCCCGGGCCACCTCTTCGGTATTGAAGGCCCACAGATCTTCGAGGGAGCCTCCGCCGCGGGCAAGGATAATTACATCAACATTCTTCAGATGGTTGAGGTATTGGATCGAGGCCACGATATCGGCGGGGGCTTTTACACCTTGCACCAGGGTCTCGACCACCAGGAAGTGAACCGGAGCAAACCGGTTTTTGGAGGTGCTCAGGATATCCTGCAGAGCCGCTCCGGACGGTGACGTCACCAGCCCCACCCGACGCGGAAAAGCAGGGAGCGGCCTCTTGTGCCGGAGCTGAAACAGGCCTTCCCGTTCAAGCTGATTCTTCAGCTGTTCAAACGCCAGATAAAGGGACCCCATGCCCGCGGGCTCAAGTTCATCCACAATCAACTGGTACTGCCCGGATGGCTCATAAACGGAGATACGCCCTTTACCCCAGACCTTCATTCCGTCGGAAGGGAGGAATTTGCAGTGAAAATTGCTCCCCTTAAAAAACGCACAGCGNNCCGGCCACCGTTACGCCGGACAGAATGCTGTCGGTCTCGAGCAGGCCCCGGATATACCTGTTAATTTCCGATACGGATAAGACCCGTTTATCATCCATGGCAATAGTTTACCGTTATTGGATTGATTAGGCAAGCGGTATCAGAGCAATCCGTCAACGTAACGAGGTCTCTTTCCAAACCTGCCCCTTTAGATCCTTGATGCGGATAAAATCCGTATCAAGCACGCCATAAGCACGGGGATACCCCTCCGGAGGCAGGGAGAGCGACCCCGGATTGGCCATGAAGACCTCATCCTTCTTCCCGAGAGCGGGTGTATGGGTGTGCCCGCAGAGCAGAACATCTCCCCGATTTAGCGGAGGCCGATGATCCTCATCGTATATATGGCCGTGCGTCATGAATAGCCGTCTTCCTTCCAGCAGAACGGTGGAGAAGACGGTGGCCAGCGGAAAATCGAGGACCATCTCATCAACTTCACTGTCACAATTGCCCCTTACGGCGATAATTTTTTCGGCGCAGCGGTTGAGCGCGCGCGCCACTTCCTCAGGATTGTAATCCCGGGGAAGCGGATTTCTCGGGCCATGGTAGAGTATATCGCCCAGAAGAAGAAGATAACGGGCGTTCTCCTCTTCAAATATTTCCAGAGCCCGGCGTGTATAATACAGCGAGCCGTGGATATCCGCGATGAACATTAACCTCACGATCCGACCCCCTTATTCTTAAAATTTTGATCGCCCTTTCCTCCCGGTGCGCTTCCTGAAAGCCACCCGATGCACCGATGCACCGATGCAGACTCCCGAAAGCCGAAGCCAGGCCCGGGCCCGGGCCGTGGCTGTGCACCGTAATAACGGTTAAATTATTCCACACCATCATCGCCAACTCCTTGCTTACTTTACATATTTTGTGATATGGGGGCCGGTGTGATACTATAACTTCAGTGAAATTTAACCTCGGCCTAACCTTGGCACCTTGGCGCTATCTCCGAACCGCCGGGCCGCCGGGCCGGGATATCCAATTTTTCAGGAACATCAAAGGAGGATAAGGCCCGCCAATCGCCCGCATCGATTTCGGAAGGGCACTCTAAAAGGGCACGAAGTAAAGCCGATGAGATCATTTACCGTGGATCCTCGTCCCCCCGCCTACCTATCCCTCGATGATGAGCAGTGGGACGAGAAGATCGCAAAATCAAGAGAACGGACCTCCCCCTGCATCCTCTGTGCCAGACATTGCCGGGCAATGAGATTTAAAGCTTCGGGCTCCGAAGACCCCGTCGCACCCGCCGCGGGCTTCTGCAGAACAACGGATAAGGCCGTGGTATCTTCCTTCGGGCCGCACTTTGGCGAGGAACCCCCTCTGGTGGGCTCAAGAGGATCGGGCACCATCTTCTTTGCCGGCTGTAACCTCGGATGCACCTTCTGCCAGAACTACACCCTCGCCCATCTCGGTGAAGGCCGGGAAGTTACCGATGAACAGCTCGCCCGGATGATGCTCAATATCCGGGAGATGGGCTGCCACAACATCAATCTGGTCTCGCCGACCCACGTGATTCCTAACATCCTCGCCGCGATGAGGATGGCCGCCCGGCAGGGGCTCCGTCTGCCGCTGGTCTACAACACCGGAGGGTATGATGACCCGGAAACGATTCGCCTTCTGGATGGGGTGGTCGATATCTACATGCCCGATATGAAATACGGCGATCCGGGACCGGCCGGGGAATTTTCCGGAGCGCCCGACTACCCGGAAGT
>MTKW01001498.1_pt1 | contig 36110 bp, 39 predicted proteins | sample 1042761 | NCBI WGS metagenome assembly MTKW01 (sample SAMN06205366, study PRJNA360243) | anaerobic digester metagenome | biome: Wastewater treatment plant; feature: Anaerobic digester sludge; material: sludge; isolation source: anaerobic digester fed with sludge from wastewater treatment plant ...
CGTATATATTGTAACTTTGTAGGATGAAGGGATCGGGCGATTTATGTAGAATTAGACCTTGTTATCTTTTCTCTACATTTGATCATAGAGGGGAGAATCTTGGTGAAACTGACAACGCGTAAAATCGTTGTATCGGGAATTCTGGGAGCTATTGCTATTCTGATGGGCTATATCCCCTTTCTCGGCTTCATCCCCGCTCCCACCCCGGCGGGGAATATGACGATCATGCATATCCCGGCCATACTCGGGGGAATCCTGGAAGGCCCCGTTGCCGGCCTGCTGATCGGACTCATCTTCGGAATCATCAGCTTTCTGAAAGCGGACAACCCGCTCTTTGCAGATCCCCTGGTGGCCATCCTGCCGCGGCTGTTTATCGGTGTTTTCGCCTACTATGCCTACGCGGCGACAAGGCGGATCAACCGGGTGCTGGGCGCGGCCCTGGGCGGAGCAGTGGGCAGCGCCACCAATACCGTCCTGGTGCTGGGGATGATCGTGCTGCGGGGTTACCTTCCTCTGGCCGGCGCCGTGGTGATCGCTGTTTCTCACGGCATTATCGAGCTGGTCATCGGTACCATCATTACTGTAGTCCTGGTTATGGGGCTGCAGCGGATCAGGGGCTTTGAAGACAACAGCGGCAAAACGCGCGGAGCCCTATCTTGAGTCAAGGGTTTCGGGCTTTTTACGGAGGTCAGTCTTGGATCGCCTGATTGCATTCAAGGAGGTCTGCTTCAACTACGGAGCCGAAACTGAAAATCCGGTGGCGGCTCTGAAAGGGATCGATCTGTATATAAATAGAGGCGAATTCACAGCCATAATCGGCCGGAACGGTTCGGGCAAATCCACCCTGGCCCGCCATTTCAACGGGCTGCTTCTCCCCACCACGGGTGATGTGCTTGTTGATGGGGTATCCACCTGCGGCAGCAGCGGGGAGCAGTTGAAAGCGATCCGCAAAAAAGTGGGGATGGTTTTTCAAAACCCCGACAACCAGCTGGTCAGCTCCATCGTGGAGGAGGATGTAGCCTTTGGTCCCGAAAATTTGGGAGTGCCCCCGCCGGAGATCAGGCGGCGGGTCAATCATGCGCTGGCCACGCTGAACCTGTTGACATACCGCCGTGAACCGATCAGCCATCTCTCGGAAGGCCAAAAACAGCTCGTGGCCATCGCCGGAGTGCTGGCCATGAAACCCGATTGCATTGTCCTGGATGAACCCACCGCCCTGCTGGATCCGCTCAGCCGAAGACAGGTTCTGGAAAGCCTGAAGAGGCTGAACCGGGAAGAGGGAATTGCCATAGTCTTCATCACTCACTTCATGAGCGAAGCGGTTCAATTCGGGCGGGTAGTGGTCATGAATGAGGGTGAAATATTGGCGGATGGTCCCCCCGGGAATATATTCAGCCGGATCGAGCTGCTGGAAAAGGCGGGCCTGGACATTCCCGTGGCGGCGCAGCTGGCCGGCGGGCTCAGGGAAAAAGGTTTTCCCCTGGCCCCGGGCATACTGCACGCGGAGGAGCTTGTAAACAGCCTATGCCTATTGAAATCGAGCATTTAAATCATATCTACAAAGAAGGAACCCCCTTTGCCAGGCAGGCTCTTTATGACATCAGCCTGGAAATAAAGGACGGGGAATTTGTGGGGATCATCGGCCCCTCGCAGTCGGGAAAGTCAACGCTGGGGCAGTATTTGAATGCCCTCCTCATTCCCAAAAGCGGCCGGGTGCTTATAGACGGGCGGGATACGGCCGATCGTAAAACCGACCTGGTGCAGCTCAGGTTCGAGGTGGGCTATGTCTTTCAAAACCCCGAACACCAGCTCTTCAAAACCACGGTGGGCAAGGATGTGGCCTTCGGGCCAACGCGCCAGAAACGACCGCCGGAAGAGATCCGGGAGAGGGTCAGCGAGGCGATGGCCCTGGTGGGACTGGATGAGCAGACATTTTACAATCGGGATATCTTTGCCCTGAGCGGCGGTCAGAAAAGAAGAACCGCCATTGCCGGGGTGCTGGCCTGCCGTCCCCGGGTCCTGATCCTGGACGGGATCACCGCGGGGCTGGATCCGGGCGGCCGCAGGGAGATACTGGCCGTTATCGAAAAGCTGCACCGGGAGAGAAAGATGACGGTGATCTTTATCTCTCACAGCATGGATGATGTGGCCCGCCTGGTGGAGCGCATCGTGGTCATGGACCGGGGCCGCATTATCAATGACGGCCCGGCCCGTGAAGTTCTCGCCAGGGCGGGCCTGCTCCGGCAGATCGGCCTGGAGCCGCCCCAGGTAGTCGAGATCATGCAGCAGCTGCGGCAAAGCGGGTTCAATGTTCCGGCAGAGGTGTTGAATGTTGATGAGGCGCTTTCCGAAATCATGAAATCTTTGGCTAACCCGGGAGGGAACCGAAGTTGGAACTGACCAGAAATCTGACCCTGGGAATCTATCTTCCCGGTGATACGGCACTGCACTGCCTGGATCCGCGGACAAAACTCCTGGGCGCCGCCGGGTTGATCTCGCTGCTTCTTTTTACATACAACTATACTGCATATGCCTTTTTCGCCGCCTTCGCCCTGGCTCTGATCCTGACGGCCAAGATACCGGTCCCCTTCGCCCTGAAGGGCCTGCGCCCAATGCTGCCCTTTCTGGCCATGATGTGGCTGTTTCAAATATTTTTCCAGAAACCGGCAGGGGCAAAAGAGATCTTTTCTTTCTGGATCCTGAGTGCCACCGATGCCGGGCTGCATATCGGTACGCTCATGTCCATCCGGGTGCTGCTGCTCTTCCTGGTGACGACCATACTCACCCTGACCACCTCCACGGTGGAACTTACGGACGGCGCCGAGGCGCTGCTCCGGCCGCTGCAGAAAATCGGCGTGCCCGCCCAGGAGCTGGCTCTGACCATGGTCATTGCACTGCGCTTCGTGCCCACCCTGGCCGAGGAGGCGGAGAAGATCATCAAGGCGCAGATGGCGCGCGGCGTGGCCTTTGACCGCGGCAACTTCATCCGGAGAACAGTCAAGCTCTTCCCTGTTCTGCTCCCCCTGTTCATCAACGCCTTCAGGCGCGCAGATGAGCTGATCACGGCCATGGAATCACGCTGCTATACCGGGGGGGCCGGCAGGACAAAAATGAAAGTGCTGCATATGAGCAAGAGCGATTACTTTGCCTGGTGTATATTTATCCTCTTCGCCGCCATACAAATAGCCCTGATCCTGGTGATAGCACGACCGTACTGAGATTGCTCTGCCACCAAAAAAGGAAACCTCTCCCCGCATGGGGGGAGAGGAGGAATGAAACAAGGGTCCGGCTAGCCCTTGTTGGAAGAGCCGAAAAGGCGGATTTTTTCACGAATGATTTCTGTTGCCGCATCACGGGCCGGTTTAAGAACATTGCGGGGATCGATTTCATCGGGGTGCTCCGGCAGATAGCGGCGGATGGCGCCGACAAAAACTTCCCGAATATTCGTATCGATGTTTATTTTTTGTACGCCCAGACTGACGGCCTTGCGAATACTCTCGTCCGGAACGCCCGAAGAGCCGTGCAGGACAATGGGACAGGGAATGATCTCGCGAATTTTTTTCAGGCGTTCATAATCGAGTCGGGGCACCCCCTTGTAGCGGCCATGGGCCGTACCAATGGAGATGGCCAGGGCGTCAACACCCGTCTCTTCGGCAAAGCGTTTGGCCTCTTCGGGATCGGTGAAGAAAGCATCGGCATCTTTCACGGTGATATCATCCTCGGTGCCGCCGATCTTCCCCAGCTCTCCCTCAACGGTAACGCCTACGGCATGAGCAATTTCGACCACTTTCTTTGTGAGCCTGATGTTCTCCTCCAGGGGGTGCCGGGACCCGTCAAACATCACCGAGGAGAAACCGTGGCGGATACATTGGAGCACCTGTTCAAAACTTGTCCCATGATCCAGATGCAGCACTACCGGCACGGATACCTCGCCGGCGGCCAAATTGACCAGTGCCACGATATACTGCAGTCCGGCATATTTGATGGCGCCCTGACTGGCCTGGATGATTACCGGGGATTTTTCCTCCTCGGCCGCCCTGGCGATGGCCTGGACAATCTCCATATTGTTGCTGTTGAAGGCGCCGACGGCATATTTTTCACGGCGAGCCTTGCCCAACACTTCATTTAACGATACTAGCGGCATCGCTATCCAGCCTCCTTCTTAATTCAGGCAGATCAAAATCTTGCAGGTGCACATAGTCCGGCAGCCCGTCCTTGAACAGGGGGGTCACCTCCCCCTCGATCAGGGGGCGGGCATAATCCAAAAAGTCGCGGCGAACATAATTTCCCGAAGGGTCAATCCACCCGTCTGGAACCCGGTGCTCCACATTGGCCACGCGGGAAAGGGACACTGTCCCTGTACCGCATCTGTATAGATCCCCATCCTCCCGAACCAGGGTAATCATGATATCCGTCCTGCCCCGCAGCGCTTCTTTCACCGCAGCCGAGCCGACCATGTAGGCCTCATCCGCATCGGTCAGGGAGGCAAAATGCGCAGCCGAACGCTGCATTGTGGCCAGAACAATGCTCCGGACATTCACGCCCATCTCTTCCTCGATCATCTCCTTCAGCGTTTCTGCCAGACCGCCCAGGCGAGCATGGCCGAAAGGATCGATACCGCTGCCGCTGAATACGTAATCACCGCCGGCATAGCGAATCCCTTCCGAAGCAACGATGTACACATACCTGTATTCGCGGAAGGCGGCAGAAACATCTTCGATGAATTTTTTTCGCTCAAAAGGCGTCTCCGGGAGGTACACCAGATGCGGGGCATCGCATTCCTCCCTTCTGGCCAGGGCGGCGGCGGCGGCAAGCCAGCCGGCATTTCTGCCCATGGCCTCGAGAACCACAATCCGGTTGCCGGTAATCAGGCCCTTCAGATCCAGGCCGGTTTCGAGAACCGTTGCCGCAAGAAATTTGGCGGCGCTGCCGTAACCCGGCGTATGATCGGTGTGAGGCAGATCATTGTCAATGGTTTTGGGAACTCCGATCACTCTCATTTCATATCCCTTTTTTCCGGAAAAACGGCTGATCCTGTCCGCAGTATCCATGGAGTCATTGCCGCCGATGTAGAAAAAGTAACGGATTGCATGCTTCCTGAATGCTTCCAGCAAACGGGCGAAATCTTCTTCCCTTGACAGTCTGTAGCGGCAGGATCCCAGAGCCGCCCCCGGTGTATAGCGAAGACCCTCGATAATACGGCGGGGCTGTGTGGAAAGATCAACCAGATGCTCTTCCAGGACCCCGCGGATGCCAAAGAGAGCTCCATAAATCAAACCCGGGGGTCCACTTTTCAGCCATTCCTGGACCACACCGCTTACGCTGCTGTTGATCACTGCAGTGGGCCCGCCCGATTGGGCCACGACCGCATTGCCCCGCAGTCTCATGAAGAAATCCTCCTTTCGCCGCAATTTAAACTCCGTTGACGGGCCAAAGCAGACCTGTTTTTTGTATTGCCCGTTCGGAACAGCTTCCCCGCCCCCACACCTGCCGATCCGGAACCTGAGTCGAAGATGCGTCAGGACTACTATATGCATTTAAGCAACAATTATTTAAAAAGCTGAAGCCCGGCTGTAACAATTCTCCCCGGGAGCTTCCCGTTGGACCCCGAAGGGACAGCAGTGCGCCCCCGAAATCCCGGCATCAAAAAAACCTTCCAAAGGAGGTGCCCACCGCCAGGGCGGCCTGAAGCTGTTCGCATCCGGGATCTATACGCTTGATTTCGGAGACAGCCCGGGCCAGCGGAACCCTTTCTATGGCGCCCCCCTGCAGGCAGACCATCTCATTCCAGCAGCCGGCCCGGGCCAGTTCCACGGCTGCGGCACCGAAGCGGGTGGCCAGAACGCGATCAAAAACGGTGGGCGTCCCGCCGCGCTGCAGGTGCCCCAGGACTGTGGCCCGGCTCTCCATTCCCATCCGCTTCTCCAGTTCGGCGGCGACGATCTGTCCTATTCCGCCAAGCCTTCTTCTCTTGCCCGCAGACTGGTACACCCGGGCGCCGCCTTCGGGAAAGGCGCCTTCAGCGGCGACAACGATGCTGAATTTCTTGTCCCTGGCCCTGCGCTCCGCGATCTTCTCGATGACAGCTCCATAGTCAAAAGGCAGTTCGGGTATGAGGATGATATCGCCGCCCCCGGCCATGCCCGCCTGGAGAGCGATCCAACCGGCATTGCGCCCCATTACCTCAAGGACCATGATCCGGTGGTGCGATTCGGCGGTGGTATGCAGGCGATCGATTGCCTCTGTCGCCGTGGCCGCCGCCGTGTCAAAACCGAAGGTGACATCCGTGGCCAAAATATCGTTGTCGATAGTTTTGGGAATACCGATGACCGGCACCCCCATTTCACTGAACCGGTGAGCCAGGGTAAGGCTGCCGTCGCCGCCGATAACAATAAGACCCTCCAGATCCCACCTTTCGATGTGACGAAGGGCATCTGCAGAACGATCTGCGTATGCCGTTTTGCCATCCTCCCCGGTGACCCGGTACTGAAAGGGGTTGTCCCTGTTCGTTGTGCCGAGGATGGTGCCCCCCCGGTGCAATATGCCGGAAACAGCCGCCTCCCCGATAAGCCAGGCCTCGTTTTCAACAAGCCCCTTGAACCCGTTGTTGAAACCGACCACCTCCATGCGGTGGCGGAAAAGGGCACTTTTGGTTACCGCCCTGATGACGGCATTCAGTCCGGGGCAGTCGCCCCCGCCGGTAAGAATCCCCAACCTGCGCACGGCTTCACCTCCCTGAAAAGAATATATCCCCTTGCCCCGCTAGTCGGAACAATCCTCCGGGTCGGGAACAGCCCGCCGGGCAAGTCTGTCGCATAGTTCGTTGTAATGATCGTCGCTGTGGCCCTTGACCTTGATCCATTCCACCTGGTGTTTCGAGGTGAGTGCGATCAGGGCACGCCACAGATCCTGGTTTTGCACCGGCTTGTTGGAGGCTGTGCGCCACCCCCTGTCCTGCCAGCGGGGAATCCAGCGCCGGCAAAAAGCATTGACCAGGTAGGCGCTGTCGCTGTGCAGCCGGACCCGGCTCGGTCCGGGAAGGGCGCGCAGCCCCTCGATGGCCGCCTGCAGCTCCATCCGCTGGTTGGTGGTATACCTTTCACCGCCGGATATTTCAGCAGTATCACCGCCCCTCTCGCAGTCAATAATCACCGCGGCCCATCCGCCGGGTCCGGGGTTGCCGGAGCAGGCCCCGTCGGTATAAATGATCACATCCGGTAAGTCCAAAATAAAATCCCTCCGGTCATGTGTGATAGCAAGCCCGGCCGGGGTGCTTGCCGGTGCATGCTGTCAGCGCTATCAATTTACCATACTTCGATCCTTATGGAAAGTAAAACCTATTTTCGGAGTTGCCTGCATCGCAGAAAAACAGAAGCGTTAAACAAGGGGATCAGCCTTTGATGATCGCCACTCCGGAACTGGTGCCGATGCGGGTGGCGCCGGCAGCGATCATCTCCAGCGCCCTCTCGCGAGTACGCACCCCTCCCGATGCCTTTATGCCCATACCGGGACCTACCGTATCCCTGATCAGCCTTATATCGGCGGCGGTGGCACCGCCGGGACCGAAACCGGTCGAGGTTTTAACAAAATGGGCCCCCGCCTTTTCCGCCAACCGGCAACCCACAACTTTCTCGGAGTCGGTAAGAAGTCCGGTCTCAAGGATCACTTTAACTGTTCGGCCGCAAGCCGCCCTGATCACTGCGGCTATCTCTTCAAGAATGTGATCAGCGGCGCAACCCTTCAGGGCACCGATATGGATCACCATATCGATCTCGCCGGCCCCACAGGCAACAGCCTCGCCGGCTTCAAAGGCCTTTGCCGCAGCGGTGACTGCACCAAGGGGAAAGCCGACGACAGCGCAAGTGCGGATGTTGCTGCCCTGGAGATGCGCGGCCGCCCTCTTCACATAGACGGGATTCACGCAGACAGCGGCAAAATTGCAGCGGAGCGCCTCGTCGCAGAGGCGGGCGATGTCCCCTTCCGTTGCTTCGGGTTTGAGCAGGGTATGGTCGATAAATCCGGCCAGATCGATTTCAGCAGACATGTTATCTCCTCGCCTTTTTGATATTCTCCATCGGTCATCCATCACCGGCGCCGGGCGGCGGTGTCAATGAGCCGGGCGGCTTCCCTTCTCGTCAACGATGCCCAGAATGAGCGCAGGCCCGGCCGCCGGGGAGGTGCCGATCTCGTAAGCGCCCAGGACCAGGCGGCGGGCCTCTTCGGCAGGCGGCGCCCCGATTGCGCAGTTCAGGTGGAGCAGGGCCAGTTTGTCGCCGGTATCCACACTGTCGCCTGTTTTTTTAAGCAGGGTTATTCCCACCGCATGATCAATGACATCGTCACCCCTCTCCCGCCCCGCCCCCAGGAGCATGGCCGCCCGGCCAATGGGCTCCGCCCTGAGCCGGTGCACGCAGCCGCCCGCTGCCGCCGCAACAGGCACAACGGCCGCAGCCCGGGGCAGCAGATCCGGATTTTTAATTATCCGCACATCGCCGCCCTGCGTACGGATCATTTCCCTGAATTTATCCAGCGCGGCTCCGCTCTCGATAACCCTTTTCAGCTTCGCCTCCCCTTCCCGCGGGCTGGAGACCTTGCCGGCCAGGCAGAGCATCCAGCCGCCCAGGACCCCGCAGAGCTCTTCAAGATCGGGCGGACCCTGGCCCTGCAGGGTCAGTATGGCTTCTTCAACTTCCAGCGCACTGCCCACGGCCCTTCCCAGCGGCTGATCCATATTCGTGATTACGGCGGCGGTTTTTCGGCCCGCTCCGGCCCCTATCTTTACCATCATTTCTGCCAGGGCGAAGGACTGTTCAGGGGTTTTCAGAAAGGCGCCGTCTCCCGTCTTTACATCGAGAACAAAGGCATCGGCGCCCGCCGCCAGTTTTTTGCTCATGATGCTGGAGGCGATGAGGGGCGGGCTGTCCACGGTGGCGGTGACATCACGCAAAGCATAGAGCTTCCTGTCGGCAGGGACAAGGTTCACTGTTTGCCCGACAATGGCAATGCCGCTCCTTTGCACCGCATTGACCATTTCAGCAATGGAGAGGCTGCTCCGGAAACCGGGAATGGACTCCAGCTTGTCCAGAGTGCCCCCGGTATGGCCCAGGCCGCGACCGCTCATCTTGGCCACGGGCACCCCGGCGGCGGCCACAAGGGGGGCCAGGACCAGGGTGGTCGAGTCGCCCACACCGCCGGTACTGTGCTTGTCGATTTTCATTCCGGGAATTGCCTTCAAAGAAACGGTATCACCCGAAGCGGCCATGGCCAGGGTCAGATCAAGGGTCTCCCTTTCCGTCATCCCCTGGAAGCAGACGGCCATGGCAAAGGCGGAAAGCTGATAATCCGGAATGGTACCGGCAGTGTATCCCTCCATCAGAAAATTGATCTCCCCGGTGGTGAGCTCACCGCCGCCGCGTTTTTTCAAGATAATATCATATGCCCGCACCGGTTTAAGCCCCTCCTTTATTGTTCATTAAATACAATTATATACTGTCAGGGGCAGGATTCAAACGCNNCGCCGGGCAACAGCTTTCGAATGAACCGGGAAAGCGGTCAGATATAAAAAAAGAGCACCGATATTTTATTTCGTGCTACCTCATAACTTCAACGGACAACCTGAAAATCCTCTTGTTCGGAAAAGGTTTTTTGCAGTACAACAGGTAATTATAGAATAGGAACAGTAAAGGGGAGGCTGGAAAATTGAGCATGATCCGCAGTCCGGAAAGAGCCCCCGAGGGGCATCAGAAAATATCCTGGGTAAGCAGGCATATGCCGGTATTGAGCAGCCTGGCTGAAAAGCACGCAGCTGGTCAGCCCTTTGCCGGATACAAGATGGCTGTCTGCATCCACCTCGAAGCAAAGACTGCCTACATGGCGCAGGTGTTTCAGCACTGCGGGGCACAGGTCACCATTACAGGCAGCAACCCCCTTTCAACGCAGGACGATGTGGCCGCCGCCCTGGTGGAAAAAGGGCTTGCCGTATTCGCCTGGCACGGCGCCACAGCGGAGGAGTACGAAAATCATATTCGCCACACCGTTGAAAGCGGACCCGACCTGATCATAGATGACGGCGGAGACCTGATCGCGATGATGCATCGCGAAAGGCCCGACCTGCTGCCGCAGGTGCGCGGTGGCGCCGAAGAGACAACGACCGGGCTGAACCGGCTGCGGGCAATGGCTGCGGCGGGAAAGCTGGCCTTCCCGGTGATTGCCGTCAATGATGCTTCCAGCAAACATCTTTTTGACAACCGCTACGGCACCGGGCAGTCGGTCTGGGACGGGATCATGAGGACGACGAACCTGCTCATTGCAGGCAAGACTGTGGTGGCGGCCGGTTTCGGCTGGTGCGGCCGCGGGGTGGCCATGCGGGCAAAGGGGCTGGGAGCGCAGGTCATTGTNNGATCTGCCCCGCCTCAAGGACGGCGCCATTCTGGCCAATGCCGGCCATTTTGATGTAGAAATAGATAAAGCGGCGCTGAACAGCCTGGCGAAGCGATCGGGGCAGCCGCGGCCGAACATCGAGGAATTCCATTTTGCCGACGGGCGCAGAGTTTACCTCCTTGCAGAGGGAAGACTGGTCAATCTCGCCGCAGGCGACGGACATCCTGCAGAGATCATGGATCTTTCATTTGCCCTGCAGTTCCTGGCCATGGATTACCTGCGCCGGAGCAAGGACCTGCCGCGAGCAGTGCTCCCCCTGCCGGCGGAACTGGACCGCGAGGTTGCGGCGCTGAAACTTTCGGCAGCGGGCGTGACCATCGACAAATTGACTGAATCGCAGGAGGCTTACCTGGCCTCTTCATGAGGATCAGCGCCCCCGCTCCTTGCGGTCCTGTCCATTACCCCCTGCTCTTCCTGCTCCCGGGCGGGATGGAGAGGAAAAGGGGTCATGGGCGCCGGCAGAGTGAGCAGAGCGGATAGCGGCGATTCAGTAAACGGTGATGAGATCTTCGATCTGTTTGAAGATGCCCTGGCCAATGCCGCTCACATCCATGATCTCGGTGATATGGGAATAGAATCCATGTTTCTCCCTGTGCTCGATAATCCGCCGGGCGCGCACTTCACCGATAGACGGAAGGGCTTTTAACTCTTCAACAGATGCCTTGTTTATGTTGACCTTCCCCTCCTGAGATGCCTGATCAGCTGCGGTTTCGCCTACACGGTAAATGGTCACCTGTTCGCCGTCAAAAAGGGGGCGGGCCAGGTTGACCGACATTGTATCGGCATCCTCCGAGGCGCCCCCCGCCGCCTCCACAAGTTCGTAAACCCTGGAGCCTGCGGGCAGATGATAGATTCCCGGCCGGGAAACCGCCCCGACAAGATGAATGGTGATCATCTCCGGTTCAGTTTCGAGCTCAGGTTCGAATGAAGACTCCAGGGGCAGAAGAAGATCGCCCTGCCCCGGCGGTTCCCCTCTATCAAGCGCCGAAAGGAGCGCGGGTGTCGCTTTCCAGAGAACACCGCCGAGCAGGAACAAAAGCATAACCGCAAGAAGGATCTTTTCGCGGATGCTGAAATCGCTCCACATGTATTCAACCCCTTTACCAGAAATGAGCAGGATATTGTTGGGCCATCCCCTGTGCTTTACTGCTCCTCCGGGGGCTTGCTCTGCCAGGGTTGCTGCTGGATTATGTTCGAGTAATGGGTTTCCACCTGTTCTTGTAAATAAGGAGGGGCAAGGCGCTTTCCCGATCCAACTGGAAAAGCGCCCCGATTTCAGGAATCGTTGTCTTTATCTTCTTCGGAGATTTTTTCGGATTTCTCTTTCGGCAGGTTGATGCCGATGACATGAATATTGATCGATGTCACCGTCAAACCGGTGACCTCTTCAACGGTTTCACGAACTTTTTGCTTTAATTTTTTCGCAGTCTCCATGATCCGGACACCGTAATCCACGATCACACTGAGATCAAAGGAAACCGCCTCTCCTTCCAGTCGGACCTTGATCCCCTTGCCAAAATCTTTGCGCCCCAGCTTCTCGGCAATGCCATCCACAATTCCCCCGCTCATCCCGGCGATACCTTCCACCTCGCCGGCAGCGATGCCGGTGATTATTCCGATCACATCGGGTGAGATGCGCACACTGTCCCCTTCGGGGATTTTTGATTCAACGGGAACGACCTTATCCGGGCTTTTTTCGTCAGGAGTCACTGACTTTTTTACCTCCCTTCACTTGGTATTACCGGTCACCGTACTATATTAAGCATGTTTTGCATAAATCCTTCATGCAGCCAATTATATTAACGGATCACGATATTGACCAGTTTGTCGGGTACAACAATATGGCGGACTATCTTTTTGCCCTGGAGCAGCTCTCTGATCCGCGGCTGTTCCCGGGCCGCCTTCAAAAGTATCTCCTCCGCAGAGCCCACAGAAACCGTCATCCGTCCGCGCACCCTGCCGTTTACCTGGATCGCAACTTCCACCTTTTCCACCGTCAGGGCCGAGGGATCATAATCGGGCCAGGCCTGCAAATGAACGCTGCCCCGGCCCCCCATAATCTGCCAGGCCTCCTCGGCCAGGTGCGGAGCGAAGGGCGCAAGCAGCAGGATCATCGACTGTAGCGCCTCCTGCAAAAGGTGGCGATCTTCTCTTTCCATCGCCCTGTCCCGGCGATAATCATAAATCGCATTGACCAGCTCCATGATTGCGCTTATGGCCGTATTGAAATTAAAGCGTTTTTCAATGTCCCCCGTCACCTTTTTAATGGTCCCGTGCAAAATCCGCCGCAGCTCTGTTTCGGCGGAGCCGTTTTCCCGGGCAGCCCTTCCCGCTTGCGCCGGCAGGAGCCCAATACAATCTTCAAGCAGGCGCCAGACCCGGCGCAGGAAACGATGGCATCCCTCAACGCCCTGCTCGCTCCAGTCCAGATCTTTTTCCGGAGGAGCTGCAAAAAGTATGAAAAGGCGGGCCGTATCAGCACCATAGCGCTCGATGATCTCATCGGGAGAGACCACATTGCCCTTTGATTTGGACATCTTCGCGCCATCCTTGTACACCATCCCCTGGGCCAGCAGGCGGCTGAAGGGCTCCACCACTCCAACCAACCCTGCATCGTGGAGCACCTTTGTGAAAAAACGGGCATAGAGCAGGTGTAGCACGGCATGCTCGATCCCCCCGATGTACTGGTCCACGGGCATCCAGTAATCCACCGCCTCCCGATTGAAGGGAGAAACATCATATCCAGGACTGGTGTAACGTAAAAAATACCAGGAGGAGCAGATGAATGTATCCATTGTGTCGGTCTCGCGCCGTGCTTTCCCGCCACAGCGAGGGCAGGCGGTGTTCACAAAAGAATCATAGTGCGAGAGCGGAGGCACCCGGTCTCCCGAAAGATCCGCTGCCGGAGGCAGCAGAACAGGCAGATTCTCTTCGGGTACCGGAACAGCGCCGCAACTCTCGCAGTAGACCACCGGTATGGGNNTTGAAATCGCCGCAGCCCAGCCCGTGCAGTTTTTCGGTTATTCGCTTTGCCCCTTCTATATTGGAAAGGCCGGTAAATTCTCCGGAGTTGATCATCTCGCCCTCGCCGGTGTAGGCCCCTCCGCAGCCCTCCGACCCTTCACCTGCAGGGGGCATGATCACGCGGCGGACAGGCAGATCGTAGCTCAGGGCAAATTGAAAGTCGCGCTCATCATGCGCCGGTACCCCCATCACCGCACCGGTACCGTAAGACATGATCACGTAGTTGGCCACCAGGATCGGCACAGTTTCCCCGTTCAGGGGGTTGACGGCATGCCGGCCCGTGAATAGACCGATTTTTGGAGCCTCTTCGGAGGTTCTGTCGATCTCGCTTTCCCGCCTGACCCGGGCGGCAAATTCCATGATCTCCTTCTCCACGCCGGTCCCCGCCACCAGGCGCGGCAGCAGGGGATGCTCGGGAGCGAGGACCATGTAGCTCACCCCGAAAAGTGTATCGGCGCGAGTGGTAAAGACGCGGATCTCTTCGCCGGGCAGCTCCTGCACGCGGAATGCAATCTCGGCCCCCTCGCTGCGCCCGATCCAGTTCTGCTGCATCACCTTGACCCTCTCGGGCCAGTCTTCAAGCACCTCCAGATCCTGCAAAAGCCTTTCGGCATATTCAGTAATCTTCAGAAACCACTGCTCCCGCTCCTGGAGCTCCACTTCGGTTTCACAGCGCCAGCAGCGCCCGGCCTCGACCTGCTCGTTGGCCAGCACTGTCCTGCAGTGCGGGCACCAGTTCACGGAGGCGCGTTTTCTGTAAGCCAGCCCGCGGCGGTACATGAGCAGGAACATCCACTGGGTCCAGCGGTAGTAATCGGGAGAACTGGTATTGACCTCCTTCTCCCAGTCGTAGCTGACTCCCAGACGCTGCTGCTGCCGCTTCATGTGGAGAATATTTTGGGCGGTCCACCTTTCCGGGCTGACCCGGTTTTCAATGGCCGCATTCTCGGCGGGGAGTCCAAAAGCATCCCAGCCCATGGGATGAATTACATTGTAGCCGCGCATGCGCAAAAATCGGGCGAGAACATCTCCGATGGAGTAAACCCGCATATGTCCCATGTGCAGCCTGCCCGAAGGATAGGGAAACATCTCCAGCACATAGTACTTTGGCCGGGCGGGATCCAGCGGGGCGCGGTAATATTTCTCCTTCTCCCACAGCTGCTGCCATTTGGGCTCAATGGATCTGGGCTCATAACCCTGCATTTCCAACCGATACCCCCTCGACAGTAAAATGGCGGGCGATATTCGGGTAGAAAAAAACCCGCCCGGCAAGGGGCGAGTTTTCCCGCGGTACCACCCTTTTTGGCAAGCAATGTGGTGGAGCTGGCGGGAGTCGAACCCGCGACCTCTTCCATGCCAAGGAAGCGCGCTCCCACCTGCGCTACAGCCCCATGCATTGCCGCCCTCTTCAAGCCTTAACGCCGGCCCGCGGCGGCGGCTACTGTTCCTTCACCGCCGCTTCTCCGGGGCGAGTTCAACAGCCGCCGGCCTGCCGGCTTGCACCCACCGCCGGCTCTCTGCGGTGCCGCCGCGCCGCCTCCGCTCCCCTTCATCGAATCACTATCCCGAAGCAAATAACAAACCTGATGTAACGTGATTAATTATACGCACCGCAGCCGCCCTTGTCAAGCATTTGGACCGGTTTTTGAGCAAGTCAGGGGGGGTTGTCAAGGGGGTGTGCCGGTTGAAATACAAATTTTCCGGTTACAGGGAGATGGAGGTAGTCTCGGAAGAGAGGAGGTCGATAAGCAGCAGAACATTGCCCGGTGCGCTGCCCAGCCCGGCCAGCAGCTTTACCGCCTCCGCAACCTGCCGGGCAGCTACAACCGCCGGGGTAAAGGAAGGGCTGCCCAGGTGCACCTCCGCTCCCCGATCAAATTTACCCTGCCGGCCGTAAATTGCAGAAAAAAGGGGCTTTCCCGGGCTGATCACCGCCACCTGTCCCATAAAACCGGCAATTGCCCCGTGCACCAGGGGTATCTCTAACTTTTGACAGGCCTCTTCAAGGGAAAACCTGCTCTGCAGGTTGTCCAGGCAGTCAAGAACAATATCGCAGTTCTGCAGCAGCTCCTGCCAGTTTCCTGAATCACCGCGGCACTTGTAAACCTTTGCCTCCACGGCACCGTTGATCTTCTTTACCCGCTGCGCTGCGGCGGCGGCCTTGTCCAAAGCAAGGGTTTCCTCGGTGGCGTAGAGCTGCCGGTTAAGGTTGGTTGGATCAAAGCTGTCGCCGTCGATGATGGTAAGCCCGCCCACCCCGCAGCGGGCCAGCAGTTCAACGGCAAATCCGCCCAGCCCGCCGGCGCCTGCTATGCCGGCCTGCGCTTTCAACAGCCTGATCTGGCCCTCAAGACCCACCGTGCCTATGTTGCGCCGGTACCGGACAGGGATTATTCCCGCCTCCAGGGCGGCAATTTCCACTTCACCGCGCGTCAGGCCGGAGGTGCGGGCCAGGGAGATGGTATCCTCAAATGCAATACAACAGTACCCTTCGCCGGCGGGGCCAACATCGCGCCGGGATAATTGTAACAGGATATTCTTGATCTCATCTGCCAGCATATTTACCGCCAAAGGGGAGCGGCAGGCAGGAAAAACTGCCCGCCGGCTCGCCCCGCACCGGCTCCCCCCTGCCGCCGCCCCGTTTATAGGAAAAACAAACAGAGCCAGGCAAATCATAACGTTTCCAAGACCTGACCCCGGTGACCCGGATGTTATATTTCAAGACCTGACCCCGATGCTTCGGTATTTACCCGGGGGGCGCGGCTCCAAAGCCGCTCCAACCGGTAGAACTCCCTGGCTTCAGGCTGTAAAAGATGGACCACCAGGTCGCCGAAGTCCAGGACAACCCACCAGCCTTCCCGGTAACCTTCCTTCCGCAGCAGGATCCGGCCCTGCTCTTTGATCTTTTCAAGCAGGTAGTCGCAGATGGTCTGGACCTGAACCCTTGTTGCGCCGGTGGCGATGAGAAAGTAATCGGCAACAATGGATATTTTGCCCACCTCCAGCAAGGCCAGATCCTGTGCCTTTTTCTCCGCGGCGAGTTCCGCCGCCCACAAAGCCAGCTCCCGGGAGCCGCTTGCCGGTTCCGACAAGCATTTCACCTCCTTCGAGAATCAAGGGCTACTCTGGTATTCTGTGTAGCTGCTGCCAATAATTACGGTCACATCAACGGCAACCTCGGGATCATAGCGGTGGAGCATGGATGATCCCGGAATGTAAAGAGCCACCGCCCTCGCCTTGTCGACAATTTCACCCCGGGCGATAACCTGGGAGTCCATGTAATCGAAATGATCGGCATTTCCCTTTTTCACTACCTGGAAACCCTCCTCCTGGAGCAACGCGGCAACTTCCGAGGCCAGGCCGTCGATGCCGCTGCCGTTGAGTACCTCTACCTTCACCTCGGAGGGAATCACCAGGTAGCCCTCATTGACCAGGCGCACTATATCCTCCAGCAGCTCCTCGTCGGGCACCCAGAAGAGACAGCCGTCAATGACCCCCTCTTCACCCGGCAGGATCAGCTGCTTCATCGAGGCGAATTCGCAGCTGCCAAGCTGCCCGCGCAGCTCCGTCAACTCGCGCCAGGAGAGATCCGTTTCCAGAAAGGGCGCAACTATTTTGATCATCTTTGGCCAGTGCCATACCTTTTTCTGTTCCACCCTGCCCCATAACTGCGCCAGAACCTGCTGCTGCCTCTTCAGCTGCTCCCAGGGCGCCTCGCGGTAATCCGCTGTTAAAAAATATCGGTAAAGTTCAAAACCGCTCAACCGTCCCACCGGCTGAGGGAGCAGATCTGCTTCATTTCCATTTCCGCCGTCTGCAAAGGCGCTGCTTTCCAAACCGCCCAGATAGTCCCCCAGGGAGGCGATTCCCTGGTAATTGAGCGCCAGATAATGGTGCACCGGAATACCCGTCAGCTCCTGCACCAGTTCGATAAAAAGGGGCCAGCCAAGGCGGCGGTAGGCCTGCCCCAGAGGTTCGGGGCCGCGCTCGTCAGTTTTCACCATGGTATTTCCGGGAATGTAGAGCAGGCTGATATCCCCGTCAAGGGTATCATAATACACCAGCAACAGCCTTTCCACGTATGGGTTTGCACCCCAGTAATCTATGCCGCAAATAAGATAAACCCGTTCATCGCCGCCCCCTTGCAGGCGCAGGGATTGGGCCCAATGAGCATCGTTATGGAAGGAATGAAAAACAGAGACAAGGCGAAATGAAAAAACCAATGTCAGGATAAGCAGCATGAGCGCAACGAGGAGCAGCAGCATTCTGCGCTTGCGTTTGGTTGTTTTTTTCGGCTTCTGCAGCAGGTAAGACCTGCTGTAGCGCATCTTCTAGCCCCCATTCTCATCGAAGCCGGCCAGCAGGCTGTTGCGAAATTGAACTGAACGGGGATGGAGCAGCAGGCCCCGCCTGATTACCGACTGAATCGTCTGATCCACCGCGGTCAACAGCGCAGGCTCCAGCGAATCAAAGGCAATTTTTCTCAGCTTCCCCACCCCGTCAAAATCCCGCCCCGGTTCAATCAAATCAGCCAGATAGAGAACCTTCTCCAGCAGCGTCATCTTCTCACGCCCGGTGGTATGATAGGCTACCGCCCTGATAATGGCATCATCTGCCATCCCCAGCTCGAACTGCAGCAGAGCGGCGCCTACAGGTGCATGAAGCAGCCGTCTTTCCGCCAGGGTGATCCGGTCCAGGCGTAAGCCCAGTGACTTTGCTTTAAGGCAAAGCTCCTCCTTGCTGTAAGCCTTACCATAATCGTGAAGCAAACCAGCCAGGTAGGCCCGGCGCCTCTCCGCCCCGTAACGCAGGGCCAGGGCGGCTGCCGCCCCGGCCACGCCCAGAGAATGGCGGTACAGCCTTTCGCCAAGGCGCTTTTCCATTAATTTGCGATAGGGTTCTATTTCCATGCACTGTTCCCCGCGCTTGCCATCACCAAAGCGCCCATCCGGCCGGATTTAAACTGTCCGGAAAATTGCGTCATTTAAAAACGTTTTTTGCCCTCTCAATTGTCCTCCCGCGGTTTCGCTTCATTCACCACAATTTTTCTGCCTTCGAGATCAGCGCCGTTTGTCTTTTCCATCATCTCTTCCATCTCATCCTCATTGACCTCGATAAACCCGTATCCTCTGGACCGGCCCGTTGACCTTTCGGTAATAATGCGGCAGCCAAGCACCTGGCCGTACTGGGCAAAAAATTCCTCCAGCTGGCTTTCGGTGGTGCTCCAGGGGATATTCCCCACATACAGAGTTTTTACCATCAAGCTGTCACCTCCATGATTATTATAACCTATTTATCCCGTTAACAAACTATTTTTATAAAGACCGTGTTTTTTGATATACTGCTCCACCGGTTCGGGAGTAAGGTACTTGATTGTCTTGCCCAGGGCTGTCCTTTTGCGAATAAATGTCGATGATATGGCCAGGGCCGGTATCTCCAGCAGGTGAATCTTTGTGCGGAGCTCCATGGATAGGTTGCCCGTTATCTCTCCCAGCCTCTCCAGGGGGTATTCGGGGCGAGATACGGCAATAAAGGTACAGAGCCTGATCAGATCGGGATAATCCCTCCAGGTAAGTATCTCCATGATAGCATCGGCGCCGGTAATAAAAAAAAGGTTCGTCCCGGGAGCACTCGAGGAGGCAAAGTAACGGACCGTATCTATGGTATAGGATGGTTCGTCCTTATCCACCTCCAGCCGGGAAACAATAAAGGAAGGATTGGACATTACCGCCAGGGTGGTCATGAGACAGCGGTGCTCGGCCGGCGAAACCTGCTCCTTTTGCTTGTGCGGCGGAAGGCCCGCCGGTATAAAGATGACATAGTCCAGAGAAAATTGCTGCCTTGCTTCTTCAGCTGTAACAAGGTGGCCCATATGTATGGGATCAAAGGTGCCGCCCATGAGACCTATGTTAAGCGGACCGGATCTATGATTTGGTGGTAAAGGCAAAGGCCCAAACTCCCTTACATATTTTATGTTTCATAGTAAAATTCTTCTTCGCCGATACAGACCCTATCTCCTGCTTTGATGCCCATTCTTTTTAATTCGGACTCCAATCCACAGCGCCGGCAGTGGCGCTGAAAACGCTGCAGCGATTCTTCATTGGCAAAATCTGTACGCGCCACCAATTTTTCAATGTTTGAGCCGCTAACGCGAAAGCAATCGCTTTCTTTCTCGATATAAAACCCATCCCGCCTTTGCGGAATTTCCGGCCCGGTATCCGCCNNTCCGCTCCGGTCAGGTCAATCTTGTTGCCCGCAATGATCCTTGGATAAGCGGCCAGTTTGCTGTCGTACAGCCCAAGTTCCCTGATCAGTCCCCGGTAAGCTTCGTCCGCTTGGGGATGTGCTCCAGGGGCCAGATCTATAACCAGCAATAGCAGCAGATTGCGCTCCACATGTCTCAGGAAACGATGGCCCAGACCTGCGCCGCGGTGCGCCCCGGTGATCAGCCCGGGCAGGTCGGCTACGACAAAGCTCTCTTCATCCCCTGTTTCCACAATGCCCAGCTGCGGAGCCAGGGTAGTAAAGGGGTAGTCGCCCACCTTGGGCCGGGCCGAGGAGATCCGCGCAAGCAGTGTTGACTTGCCGGCATTGGGAAAACCGACCAGTCCCACCTGGGCCAGCAGCTTGAGCTCAAGATATATTTTGCGCTCTTCGCCCGGCAGTCCTTTCTCAGCATGGCGGGGCGCCTGATGCCGTGAAGTGGCAAACCGGCTGTTGCCGCGGCCGCCCTCCCCCCCGGCGGCCACCCTAACTTTCTGGTGCGGGAGGGTGAGATCAGCCAGCAACCGTCCCTGTTCATCGCGAACCAGGGTTCCCGGGGGTACGGGAACAAGCAGATCGGCGCCGCGCCGGCCCTGGCGTTTCTTTGTGCCTCCATCGGCACCGCTGGAGGCTTGCCGGCGGCGCCGGTAGCGCAGGTCGAGGAAGCTGTTTTTGGAGGGATCAACAACAAGAAAAACACTCCCGCCGTCACCGCCGTCACCGCCGTCGGGGCCGCCTCTGGGGATATATTTTTCACGGCGGAAAGAGAGGGCGCCATTGCCCCCCCTGCCGCCGCTTACTTCAAGCCATATCTCATCGACAAATATGGCCAANNGCCTCGCCCATAACGCATGTTCCCGCCGCCAACCCGGCCCAAATCTATCACAAAGCCATGACGCATTTTAAAAAGCCCGGGGTTCCCCGGGCTTATACAACCGCCTCGCTGTCCAGCGGATAAACACTGACCTGCTTTTTGGCGCGGTTGTCGTATTCATAGACCACCTTGCCGTCGGCGGTGGCATAAAGTGTATCATCCCTGCCCTTGCCGACATTGACGCCGGGATGGATGCGGCACCCCCGCTGGCGTATGAGAATGCTGCCGGCCCTGACCGTCTGGCCGCCGTACCGTTTAACTCCAAGACGCTTGGCCTTGCTGTCACGACCGTTGCGTGAACTTCCACCGCCCTTTTTGTGGGCCATTTACCAAACACCTCCCCCTGATATGCTGACCGCTTGCCGCCGCCTTGATTTTTAACACTGCGGACCCATCTCCATGGAAATCCATAAGCAGAGACCCGGGCGAGCTGTCCTGTCCCCGCCCTTCAGATCCGACCCCGTACCGGCAAGGCAGGAGCCCTTTCAACGCTGCAACATTGAGACCGGTCCTTTTTTCCGGACTCATCTGTTTACATGGCCGAAATCTCGATCTGCTTGATCAAAACTTCGGTAAAAGGCTGCCGGTGGCCCTGCTTGCGGCGATAATTTTTCTTCGGCTTGTACTTGAAGACAATAATTTTGCGCCCGCGGCCCTGCACCGTTACCCTGCCCCTTACCCGGCAACCTTCAAGGTAGGGCCGGCCTATTTCTGTCTTTCCGTCGTCTCCACAAACCAGGACACGGTCAAAAACAACCTCTTCTCCCTTTTCCGCAGGCAGTTTCTCTACACGCACCGCTTTGCCTTCCTCCACGCGGTACTGTTTGCCGCCCGTTTCGATAATGGCATACATCTCTTTACCCCCTCCTGCAGGGACTCGCCGAAGCAGGCAGCCGGATCGTATCATACCGGACCGGCTTTGCAGGCCTTCCTCGAGCGGTGATCAAGAATCCAACGAAAATTTTAGCATGCGCCGCCGTCTTTGTCAAACCGCACTTTCGATGCGGAAGAACTCCTGGCAAAGGGGCGCCTGCGCCTTTTCTTGCCTGCAGCAACAGGGACAGCGCGGGCAAAGGTCCGGCAAACCTCGGTGATCTCGGTCTTCACTGTCTGGCCCACCCTTTCGCCCGCTCCGGCAACGTTGATCACGTAACCGCGCAGGCGGGCAATACCGTTGCCCGGAGCGCTGGTGTGAGGTTCCTCGATAAACAGTTCGATAAGATCACCCTGTGCAACAGGGAAGGCCAGCTTCTCAATCTCCTTCAAANNCGGATAAAGATATGCCGGCTCAGCTCATCCTCGATTTTTTTCAGATTGCTGCCGCCGGTGCCGATAATGATGGAGGCAACTTCATGGTGCATCTCCACCAGGATCGCTTCCTGCGGCGACTTTTGAATCGTCTTCTTCAGCTCCCTCTCGATGCGGATGGAAGCGGCCAGCGGCGTTAAAACCCGCCCCCTTCCGTCGCAATAAGGGCAATGCTGCTGTAAAACCTCGGCCAGATCCTGGCGCACTTTCTTGCGCGTCATCTCCACCAGGCCCAGGCTGGTCAGCCCCAGAACATAGGTTTTGGTCCGGTCCTGCCTGATGGACTCATTGAGCTTGCCCAGCACTTTCCGGCGATGATCCTCGATGGTCATATCGATAAAATCCACAATTATAATCCCGCCAATGTCGCGCAAACGAATCTGGCGGGCAATCTCTTCAGCCGCTTCCAGGTTTGTTTTCAAAATAGTTTCGGCAAGATTGCGCCGCCCCGTGTAGCGGCCCGTGTTCACATCGATGACGGTAAGCGCTTCGGTTTCATCAAAGACCAGGTAACCGCCGCTTTTCAGCCAGACCTGTCCCTGCAGCGCCTTTTCCAGCTCTTTTTCCACATCGAAGCGTTCAAAAATAGGTTCAGCATGATTGTAATAGCTGACCTTATTTTTCAACTGCGGCGAAAAGCAATCCAGGATTTCGCGCACTTTCTCGTATTCATGTTCGTTGTCGATAAGAAAACTGGTAAAATCCTCTACAAAAAGATCGCGGGCAATACGGCAGGTCAGGGCCAGATCCTGGTACAGGATAGCCGGCGCTGTCTTCTGCTGGAAACGAGCCAGGACGCGATGCCACAGCTGCACCAAAAATTCCAGATCCTGTACAAGCGAGGGCTCATCAGTTCCCTCCGCCACCGTGCGCACGATCAAGCCCATTTCGGCGGGGCGTATTCTTCCGGCTTCCCGCCGCAGCCGCTCTTTTTCTACCTGGCTTTCTATCCGCCTGGAAACGCCGATATAATCCGCGCCCGGTACCAGGACGAGATAGCGTCCGGGCAGGGTCACCTGGCCGGTTACCCTGGCCCCCTTGCTCCCGAACGGCTCCTTGACTACCTGGACAATAATTTCCTCGCCCACCTTGAGCAGCTTGTCAATAGCAGAGCGGGAGGGGGGAGGTTTTTCATCATTGAAGATATCCGTATAAACATCATCAACATAAAGAAAAGCGTTTTTCTCCAGGCCGATATCCACGAATGCCGCCTGCATCCCCGGAAGGACATTGGCCACGATTCCCTTGTAAAGGTTACCGATAATGCGATGTTCGAGCGGCCGTTCAATGTACAGCTCCACCAGCTTGCCGCTTTCCAGTATTGCCACCCGCGTGGCCCGGTTGTTACAATTGACAATTATTTTTTTGTCCATCCACTTTCTCACCTCCTTCGGGGAAGGGATCAATAAGAATATCCCGGTAAATATAGAGGCCCCTGCGGTGCAGGTCCCAGCGCTGCTCATCCCTGAAAGTGCCTTCCGGCTGCAGCTCATTCAAAACACGGGAGGGTGAAACACCGCCCCTGCTGCCGACCTGCAGCAGCAGGCGAAGTGACAGGGCAGTATCTCCCGGCGGCAGCAACTCGACAGAAAATATAAAGGGGCGAATATTTTGAGCGGTAATCCTGCCTTTCTTGCCGTAACGGCGGATCATGATTTCCGGTTCAGCCAGAAGTCTCTCCAGGGATTCCTGAAGTGCCGCCCGGGCAGGGACAGGGCCATTGCCGGCCCAGTCAGCGCGGTAGAGAGCAGCGTTAACCACCGCCGCCAGAGGAGGTTCCTCCAGGGGTACGGGAACGGCGCCGGTCAGGGTGATCCCCGGGGGCAGCTGCACATCAAGACGGCGGCAAAAGGCGGCGGCGGTAAGCGGTTTTGTCAGATATACCTCGCCATACTCCCTGGAGGCTGTCGCCCCTACCGGCAGGGGCGCAGCCAGGCTCAACCTGGGCCTGGGAGAGTAGCCGCCGGTATAGGCCAGCGGCAGTCCGGCGCGGCGCATGGCCCGTTGAAAAAGCCGCAGCAGGTCCAGGTGGGAAAGATAGCGCAGCTCTCTGCCGCAGGCATAGCGAAAACGAATTCGGTTCAGTTTCACATTATACCTCCAGGGAAGGGTTGTCCTGCCGGGCGCAGCGAAGTTCTCTGAGCAAGATCTTTTTTTTGATGCCGCTGCCGAGGTGATCCCANNGTCCAGCCACCTCTGCAGGGAGAAGTGTTCCGACCATCCATCAAAGCGGCAGCCTCTCCGGCGGGCCGCCTCGAGAAGCGGCGCCAGGCGGCGATCACCCCGGGCAAAAACCGCCTCCAGAAAGCTGCTCCCGGCATCATGCCAGCTGAGATTAACTCCCCTCATCCGCCGGAACAGGTCTTGAAGCATCCGCTGGCGCTGCCTGACCCGCGCCATCTCAAGCTGCGGTTCCCACTGGAAGGGGGTATGCGCTTTCGGCACAAAGGTGGCCACGCTTACCCCCAGGCGGATCCGCCTGCCCGGACCGGCTTCGATCCGCCGCAAAAGTTCCTCGCAGAGTGAGGCAATCCCCCTGACATCCTCTTCTTCCTCCGACGGAAGGCCGATCATGAAATAGAGTTTAAATGATTGCCATCCGGAGGCCACAGCTTCGCCGATCGCCGTGAAAAGATCATCCTCGCCAATATCCTTCCCGATCACACGGCGCAGCCGCTCCGTGCCCGCCTCGGGTGCAAAGGTCAGGCTGCCCCGCCTTCCCCGGTGAAACTGTCTGGCCAGCTCCACCGAAAATGTGTCCAGGCGCAGCGAGGGAAGGGTAAACCTGGTGTTTTCTGCGCCGTGCTCCGCTTCAAGCCCGCCGATAAGGGCGCCTATGCCCGGGTAATCGCAGCTGCTCAGTGAGGCCAGGGATAGTTCATCGTAGCCGGTGGCCCGCAGCATTTCCCGGGCAATTCCCTTCACCTTTTCAGGGCTGCGCCGCCGCACGGGGCGGTAGATGACCCCGGCCTGGCAGAAGCGACAGCCGTGGCTGCATCCCCGGAAGAGCTCGACCATGCCCCGGTCGTGAACAGCCTCGATATTGGGAACCACCGGGGCAGTGGGATGGGGGGCGCTCTCCAGATCCCGGAGCACTCTTTTCTCGACGCCGGCAGAAGCGGCGCCATGGAGCAGCTCCACCCCCTGGAACATGCCGCCCCCATCGTAAAGGGGCCGGTAAAATTCCGGAATATAGACTCCCTCTATGGGGGCAAGGCCGGCCAGGATCTCTTCTTTCCCGGCTCCGCCACCGGAAAGGGCGATCCAGCATTCAAGAATCTCCGGAAGGGCCTCCTCACCGTCGCCCAGCAAAAACAGATCAAAAAAAGGAGCAAGCGGCTCCGGGTTGAATGCACAGGGGCCTCCGCCGATGATGAGCGGCATTTCACTGCCGCGCTCCCTGCTCCACAGGGGAATACCTGCCAGTTCGAGCATGTTCAGGATATTGGTATAGCTCAGCTCGTACTGCAGCGAGAAACCTAGAAAATCAAACTCCCGCACCGGACGCGTACTCTCGAGGGCAAAAAGGGGCAACCCCTTCCTGCGCATCAGTGTTTCCATATCTGCTGCAGGAGCAAAGACACGTTCCAGAAGCATCTGCGGATGGCTGTTGATGATCTCGTACAATATCTTCAGCCCAAGATTGGACATGCCCACCTCGTAAAGATCCGGAAAAGCAAGGGCCATGCGCACTGCAACAGAGGCATGATCTTTTTTTACAGCATTCCATTCATTGCCTGAATAGCGGGCCGGCTTCTGGACAAAGGGAAGCAGACTTTCCAGCTGATTTTCTAAAAACAATGGTCAGGCCTCCGTCCAGCCAAACCTTTTTGCGCACATCCGGAGACGTACCTATATATTATAATATTTTTTTGATTGGAATATCAAGTCCCTTTTGCATGGCTGCCTGGATCAGGAGCGCCTCGGTAAGCTCGGTCCGGCAACGCTGGGTGCAATCCATTACCCTGATAAAATGATAACGCTGCGGCAAAAAGAGGCGGAAAACATCGATCACCCTGGTTTCCTCCAGGACAATCAGCTGAGCACCGCGAAGGGCGCCCCTTTTGAACAGCTGGTGTTCCTTCGCCCCCAGGGAGCGTAGAAAGGCGTACACTGCCTGCTGTTTTTCTTTTGTGGCTGCGGCAAAAAGAAAGCCGCCCGCCACAATCAGGGAGAGACTGAAATAATTGTAGAAGAGGCCGGCCACCCCTGTGCCAAAAAGCAGCACAGCCAGGATCTGCCCCATCAGCGCCGCCTGCTCCGTGGCTGCGCGAAAGCCGCGGTGCGGCGTCAGGTAAGCGCGCAGAATTCTCCCCCCGTCAAGCGGCAGCGCCGGCAGCAGGTTGAATGCAGCCAGGGTCAGGTTGGCCTGGATGAAAAAGAGAAGCAGCTCCTCCCCGGGACCGGGACGGGCATAAAGAGCAATGCCCAGCCCGGCCAGGGCCAGATTTGCGGCGGGGCCGGCCCAGGCCAGGCGCCGCTCGATGTAGGGTTCCAGTTCCAGCTGCTCTTCAATTTTGGCGACACCGCCAAAGGGATAAAGCTCGATTTCAGTTATATGCAGCCCCAGCCTCCGCCCGGTGAAAGCATGGGCAAATTCGTGCCAGAGCACAATAAGGCAGATCAGGGCAAATTCCTCCCCTGCACCGGTCAGGAACAGGAGCAGGGCCAGGACCAAAAAAAGAGGGTGGAGACGAAGGCGAATTCCGAAAAGAGAACCCAGGGGCAAATGTAACCACCTCAACATCCCTTCGTATTTGAATTACCGTCATCCAGCCCCCCGGGACGGCTGCGGATTAAGCTCACCGGAGTGCTTTTAAACCACAACTGCAAGCGGCCGCCCGGTGCCTGATGAGTCAAAGATTACGGTTGGGACGCCCGTTACCAGGCGCCCCCCGTACAGATCCGTACGCGGGGAATTACCTCATAAGGCTCCTGCCTTGAGTATATAACGCGTAGCCTTTGGCTCGGATATGGATGCTTTATCCTTGCCTTGGGGACCCATGTCTCAATCAATCGCTCAAACCTTTCCCAAGTGAGGTCTCTCGCCTTCCGGTGTTTTCGGAGCTCAATACCTGGCCTGCGCTTTCCCCTGTCAACACTTCACGTGCAGTCTCGCGACCGCCCGCGCATGACCCGGGGCCATAATGGTGCAGCTAATCCTTTTATGTGGGGCTCTTTCATCCCCTCCTCCATGCCGGTTTATCCCGGCGATTCTCAACGTCCCCCTGACTCATTCAAAGCAAGCCAGCCACTCCTGCGGAGGGGACACCGGGCGGCCGCCGCAGCGCAGTTCAAAATGCAGGTGCGGCAGATCATAAAGCTGCGGCGGGCCCAGTTTCCCCAACACTGTGCCGGGCTCGACAGCATCCCCCGCCTTGACCTCCACCGTTTCCAGGCCGCGGTAGATCATGATCCATCCGGAGCCGGCATCGATGATCACGGCACCGGGATCGCCGCCGCCTTCACCGGGTTTCACGCTCTCCACGGTGCCGGCATAGATCGACTTCACCGCCGTACCTTCGGGGGCCGTCAGATCCACGCCGTAGTGCATCCGCCCCCCCCCGGCATCAGAATCCCCGCGCGGACCAAAGCCGCTCTCGAGGGTACCGGCAAAGGGAAGCGGGGGCCCCTCTGCCCCATTCAGGGGCAGCTCCATGTTTTCACGGATGAGGTTAAAGGCAGGGATCATCTTTCCGGCGAAAATATCCGGTTCAATATCCCATTCTACGACAAAGCGAAGGCCCTGCAGAACGGGATCTCCCCAGCTCCAGCCGGACTGTATTAAAAAAGCGGCGATAAATACAACAATAACGGCAACGGTGATCTTGACCAGGAGATAACGATGCATTGTCCTGATAATCACTGCCGGGAAAAAAGGTCCGGCCTCCCCCCTTTCCTCTCCGGGAAAGAAATCATCCTTGCTCTCCCAGCTATTCTTCTCCGCCAGGCGCTGCTGAAGCCTGGTCCGGAGAGTCGATACCGGAGCGCTCCTGCGCCGGTAGTTCATTTGCAGCCCCTTCTCCCTTCAGCTTTCTAGGCTTCGATCCGCATGCACAGGGGAAAACCGGCGGGCTGTTTCTTCGCCCTGTTCAGAACAATCCCTTTTCCCGGGTCGCCGGGGACAGGGAAGGTCCGGGAAGCCGGTCCCACCTTATCTATATTAAAGGGTCCGCCGCTTTATGATATGCAGCCCGGTACTAAACTAAAACTGGATTTTGTAACGGCGCATGGCCACATTGAGGACAAAGCCGATAGAGGCCAGGTTGACCAGGAGGGCATTGTTGCCGTAGCTCATGAAGGGCAGGGGGATCCCCGTTACGGGCATGATGCTGATGGTCATGCCGATGTTAACGAGCACCTGGAAGAAAAACATGACCGCCACCCCGCAGCAGATGAGGGCGCCAAAATGATCCTTTGCCCGGGCGCCGGTGAGCAGGATGCGGTAGATGAGGAAAAAGTAAAGCAGAAGCAGAGCCACCGCCCCGATATAGCCCATTTCCTCGCCGAAAACGGAGAAGATCATGTCGGTATAGTGGTCGGGCAAAAATCCGAGGCGGACCTGGGTACTGTTGAGGAAGCCCTTGCCCAGGGGGCCGCCCGAGCCGATGCCGATCATGGACTGCAGGAGCTGCCATCCCTGATCCGTAGGATCCATTTCCGGATTCAGAAAGACCAGGAGCCGGCTTTTCTGGTAGCCCTTCAGCAGGAAAAACCAGAATAGCGGCGCCGCAGCCAGGCCGCTGCCGACAAGCAGGGCCAGGTGGCGCGGCTGTGATCCGGCCATGTAGAGCATCCCCAGGAGAATGGCCAGAAAGACGAGAGAGGTGCCCAGGTCGGGCTGCAAGAAGATCAGCGCCATGGGCAGGGCTGTTGCCGCCATGGAAGGCAGCAGATCCTGAAAGTAGGGCAGTTTTCCTTCCTTCTCGGCCAGAAGCCTGGCCAGGGTGATGATGATGATCACCTTGGCAATTTCGGAGGGCTGCAGGTCGAAGAAACCGATCTGGATCCGGCGCATGGCTCCTTTATCCACATCCCCGATGAAAAGAACCAGGGCGAGCAGGATCAGGTTGGCTGCATACAGGTAGCCCGTCCAGTTGCTAAAATTGATGTAGTCGATAAAACACACAAGCAGCATGAGAGCAATTCCCACACCGGTGAAAAGAAGCTGCCTTTTTACAAAATAAAGGGGATCTGAAAGCCCTTCCATGCCGTGCGTGGCGCTGTACAGNNCTGACTCCCTTGATCTTTCCGGTAAAGTAGTATTCCAGGATCTCGGCGGCAACGGGGACGGCCCCGGTGGCGCCGATACCGCCATGCTCTATGATCACAGCCATGGCAATCTGCGGATTTTCATAGGGGGCATAGCAGACGCAGAGGCTGTGGGCGGGGATATCACCATAAATCTCCGCCGAGCCTGTTTTGGCTGCCGAGGATACCGGCAGCCTGGAGAAATAGGCGTAGGCCGTGCCCCGCGGCCGGGTTACTCCCCGCATGCCCTCGCGGATGATGCCCAGCGTTTTGGCCGATATCTGCACCTGCCGCAGCGGTTCCGGTGCAGTCTCATGAACGACTCGCCCTTCGCTGTCCACCGCCTTCTGCACCAGGTAGGGCCGGTAATGCGTGCCCCCGTTGGCAATGATGGCGGCATAGTTGGCCATCTGCAGGGGGGTGATGCTGTTGTAGGACTGGCCGATGGCTGCACTCATTGTTTCCGCGGGGTACCACTGCTCGCCATCCGTCACCGAAGCCTTGTATTCGCGGCTGGCCACGACTCCCGCCGATTCACCCGGAAGATCAAGCAGACCGGTGGGGCTGCCGAAGCCGTATTCCCGGGCATAGTGGGCCACCGCATCGATCCCGGCCCGCAGGCCGGCATGGTAAAAATAGATGTTGCAGGATAAAGCCAGGGCCCGGTAAAAATTAACGGCCCCATGGGCGGCGCTGCGGTAACAGGCCTTGGTATCGCCGGCCAGCCGGACCACGCCGGCGCAGTTGATAATGTCCCGATCGCCCATCACTCCCTTTTCCAGCGCAGCCGTGGCGGTAACCATTTTAAATGTCGACCCGATGGGATAGGTCCCCTGGGTTGCACTGTTGACAAGGGGACGCTTGGGATCCTGGCTCAGCGCTGCATAGTCCTGGCGGAAGGTGTTCAGGTCGTAGGAGGGATAATTGGCCATGGCCAGGATGGCCCCGCTGTTGGGATCGAGAATTACCGCTGAAGCGCGTCCGGCATACTTGCTTCCCTCTTTCTTGACGATGCTCTGCACCCGCCTGGCCAGCGCCTCCTCTGCTGCTTTCTGCAGATCCAGATCCAGGGTGAGATAGAGATTGTTTCCGGAAACCGGCTCCTTGCGCTCCAGGTAATTGATGGGCTGACCCATATTATTCGTCTCGATAAGCTGCTCACCGTCAACACCGCGCAAGCAGGGCTCCCAGGACCTCTCGACTCCCTCCTGCCCCACGTAGTCACTCTCCTTGTACTCGTAGCCCTTTTCGGCCCAGTCTTTTCGGGTAGCCTCATCCACCGGGCCTTCACCGAGAAACCCTAGAACGTGGGCCGCAGTTGAACCGGCCCTGTATTCACGGATGGGCCGGATCTCGATATTGACCCCTTTCAATTTCCAGAGATGTTCCGAGATCCGGGCAATCGTTTCCATGGTGATGTCGCTTTTCAAACGCAGCGGCAGGTAGCGCATGTACAGGCGGCCCTCGATGGCCTCCTCGATCTCATTTTTGTCGATCTGCAGGATTTCACTTAAATAGCTCACTGTTTCATCGTCATATCCCTCACCCATATCCATGAGCGATACCACAAACCCCGGACGATTGGATGCAAGCAGGCTGCCCTTGCTGTCGTAGATCTCACCGCGCGTAGCCGGAAGGGTGATCTTGGTGAAACGGTTTTGTTCGGCCCGGTACCAGTAATAATCATGGTTCAAAACCTGCAGGTGAGCCAGTCTTCCGGCCAGTATGATAAAAACGGCGATGACCAGGACAAAAACCAGGCGGACGCGGCGCAGCATGAACTTGTTCATCTCGCGGCACCCCTCCGCCGGACCAGCCCCATATTTGCTCTATTTTTCCACCGATAAAGACGGAAGTAGAGGGGATAGATCAACAGGGTCAGGGCCATATTGTACAGGGCCTTCGGAATGAAAAGGCGGCTCAGGCTCCATTCCACGGGCAAGCCGAAACCCACAAACCGGCTCACCAGGAAAAAGAGAATAAATTCATGGGTGAGGGTGCCCACGAAAACCAACAGTACCGGGGCCAGGAGCTGTTCCCGGTAAAGCTCCCGCCCGATAAGGCCGGCACCGTAGCCCAGGAGCATTTTGGCCAGGGCAAAAAAGCCTATGGCCGAGCTGAAGATAATGTCCTGGAGCAGTCCGGCACAGAGCCCGATAAAGGCGCCGCGCCGCTCGTCGAGTATGAAACCGAGCGATATGACCATGACCAGAAATATATCTGGAAGCGCCCTCTCCAGCATGAAGAAGGAGAAAACGGAGCCCTCCACCAGCAAAGCGAGGATGAAGCCGGCGCCGGCCAGAAGGTAGAAAATCATTCTTCCATTTCGCTCCCCTCTTCTGTTTCCTGCTCCTCTGCGGGCGGATCCTCCTCGTATGCCGCCGCCTCAAGAATGATCAGTACTTCCTCAAGGCGGTTAAAATTAACCCTGGGGCCTATGAGGGCGGAGAGAACCATTCCGGGCTGGTCCTGGACCAGCTCCGCGACTGCGCCGATCAAAATCCCCTTGGGAAATATTCCGCCCATGCCGGAGGTAATGATGACGTCGCCGGGTTGAATTTTTGCTTCCAGCGGCAGATAGGTAATTTTCAGATAGGCGGGATCTTTGGCATAACTCTCCACAATGCCCACGGTAACAGGATCCCGGGTCCGCTGGATCATTGCGCTTACCGACAACCGCGGGTCGGTAATAAGAAGCACCTGGCTGGAATGGGGCGACACGGTGGAGATCATCCCCACCAGTCCCCGGTCCGTGATCACCGCCATCTCCTGTTTGACGCCGTCAAGATAGCCGCGGTTGATCGTAATTGTACCAAACCACTGACTGGGATCGCGGCCGATCACCTCCGCTGCCAGGAGGCGGTGTCCGCTTCCCGCGCTGAAGTCGAGCAGTTCCCGGTAGCGGTAATTCTCTTTCTGCAGCTCCTGGAACTGCACCAGCTGCTGTTCCAGGAAAGATATCTCGCTCCGCAGGCGGTCGTTTTCCGCCTTCAGCTCGTAAAAGGAGACGGCGGCGTCATAAAAAGACTGCAGCTTCTGGCCCGCTGAGGAAAAAGCCGTCTGCGCCGGCGCAAAGAGGGCCAGCAGTGCATCCTCCACAGGGGTGAGCTGTTCCCGGCCGTCGCCGGTAAAGACAATGAGCAGCAGCAAGGCAAGCACAACCACGATAAGGGCCGCCAGGCTCCTGCGATTCTGTTTTCGCCCAGCCAATAAGAACACATCCTGGTAAATTCCATATTTGGCAACCCGCCGTCAGAGCACGGCGGCTGCCCTCCATGCTAGACGCCCTTGCGAGTGGTAGAAGCCAGGCGACGGAGCAGGTTGATCTCGGCCAGAATTTTTCCGGCGCCGACAACCACACAATCCATGGGGTTTTCAGCCAGGTACACGGGGATGCCTGTCTCCTCGGAGGCCCGCCGGTCAAATCCGTGCAGCAAGGCCCCACCCCCGGTAAGCACAACCCCCTTGTCCATCACGTCAGCAGCCAGCTCGGGCGGAGTTTTCTCCAGCGTAACCCTGATCGCTTCGAGAATAACCTCCAGGGTATCTTCCAGGGCTTTTTTTATCTCTGCAGAGGTAAGTTTCAATGTTTTCGGCAGCCCCGTCACCAGATCACGTCCCCGCACCTCCATTTCGGAGTCGTTCTCTTTGTGATAAGCTGTGCCGATCTTTATTTTAACCTCTTCGGCAGTGCGATCGCCGATCATGAGGCTGTATTCACGCTTGACATATTGTATGATTGCCTCGTCCAGATCATCACCGCCCACACGGATAGATTTGCTGGTGACGATACCGCCCAGAGAGATGATGGCCACCTCGGAGGTGCCGCCGCCGATATCTACGACCATGCTGCCGGTGGGCTCTTCCACGGGCAGGCCTGCACCGATGGCCGCAGCCATGGGCTCTTCAACGAGGTATGCTTCACGGGCCGCCTGGTTGGTGGCATCGAGAACTGCCCGTTTCTCCACTTCCGTTACCCCGGAAGGGATGCAGATAATCACCACAGGGCGGAACATCGGGCGCCGTGGGTTGGCCAGGTTGATGAAGTGATTGATCATTGTCTGTGTAACATCAAAATCTGCGATAACGCCGTCTTTCATCGGGCGGATGGCGATAATATTGCCGGGAGTGCGGCCGATCATCTGTTTTGCTTCCGCTCCGACAGCCAGAATGGCTCCAGTGTCGCGCCGGACAGCCACCACGGAAGGCTCCCGCACAACTACACCTTTTCCCTTGATATAGACCATGGTATTGGCGGTGCCCAGATCGATCCCGATTTCCTTGGATAATACCCTGAATAGTGAAGCCATACTTATACCCCTTCCTTTTTAACTGCAATGCACCAGGTTAGATTGTAGAACAACAGCCGGTAGATCTCCGGAGGGGCCGGGGAAAATCTTCCACCTGCATGCTGGACCGGAGCCCTCATATTTTTCCCCTTTCTCTAACAAATTATGTCAATTAGAGAAGCCCTTTCTCCTTGAAGCTGAAATAGCAGCCGTCGCCGATAATAAGGTGATCCCTGACTGCGATTCCCAGAATATTGCCCGCTTCCACCAGGCGCCTCGTCACTTCCAGATCCTCCTGACTGGGCGAAGGATCACCGCTGGGATGATTGTGCACCAGGATCACCGAAGCGGCGCTTTTTCGCAGGGGAATGTTAAATATCTCGCGGGGATGCACAATCGAAGCGTTGAGACTGCCGATGGAGATCTCTTCTTTCGAAATCACATGGTTTTTTGTGTTCATGAGCAGGATCATGAAATGCTCTTTTCTCTTGTAGCGCAACTGCTCCATGAAAAGTGCAGCTGCCCTTTGCGGACTGGTAATACTTTCGGCCTCCTCCGGCGGCAGTGTGGCCATGCGCCGGCCCAGCTCCAGGGCAGCCTTTACCAGCACCGCCTTGGCCGGCCCCACCCCCTTGATCTCCCTCATCTCCTCCAGCGAAAGCCCGGGCAGCAAGCGCAGCCCTCCGCTGCGGGAGAGCAGCCGCAGCGCCAGCTGCACCGCCGATTCCCCTGCGCCTCCTGTGCGCAGAAGAATCGCCAGCAACTCGGCATTTGAAAGAGCCCCTGCTCCAAGCTCCTGCAGTTTTTCCCGCGGCCTCTCCTCCTCCGGCAGATCCCTGATCAACAACCCCTTTTCCTCTGTCATCTGCTTACCTCCATTGGGACCATGGTTTTATATCCATGCGGGAAAGAAGCAGAAAGAGCTGGTGCAGAGGCAATCCGACGACGTTGAAATAGCATCCCTCGATTCTTTCTACAAATACGGCAGCTTTACCTTGAATAGCGTAGGCCCCGGCTTTATCCATGGGCTCACCGGTGACCACATAGGCATCAATCAGCTCATCCTCCAGGACCCGCATCCAGACACGGGTTTCGGTAAAACAGCTTTCATACTCATCCGTGCGCGCATCCACAAGGGCCAGGCCGGTGATCACGCTGTGTACTTCACCGCTCAAAAACCGGAGCATCCGCCGGGCTTCATCTTCATCTGCAGGCTTGCCCAGGATTTTCCCGCGGTGGCAAACAAGGGTGTCGGCGCCGAGCACCAGCCCTTCCCGGAGAGATAAGGCGACAGGGCGCGCTTTCTGCAAAGCCAGAAAAGAAGCAGATTCACCCGGATCAAGAAGCCCGGACCGCTCTTCACCCTGCAGGCCGCTTAAAATGATGCGATGGGGAATCCCGGCCTGCCGGAGCAGCGCCGCCCGGCGGGGAGAAGCAGAGGCCAGGATCAGCTCCATCAAGCCGCACCCGGCCCGCCGGCGCGGCTCAGCGCCCGCCTGGTCACTTTTTCCAGGTAATGGGCGGCCAGGCCGGTAAAAATACCGGTGGGCACCGCCAGCAGAAGGAGAAGGGGGAGATAACCCCACAGCAGTGCGGTACTGCCGATGACGGCGCCGGCAACGGCAAGCTGGGCCAGATTGTGCGCCGTGGCTCCAAGCACACTTACCGATACCAGGCTGAGATAACCCTTCCGCGCGGCCAGCACCGCCAGGGACATTGCCGCCGTGCAGGCCACCCCGCCGGCAAGGCCCAGCCAGAAGCCGAAGCCCAGAAATGTGCCCCCGACAAGACTGCCGATGACAGTGCGCAGCACCGCTACCATGAGGCCGCTGCGCGCTCCGTACAGGACAATGGCAAGCAAAGTAATCATGTTGGCCAGGCCCAGGCGCACCCCCGGAACGGGCATGGGCAGCGGCAGAGTCGCCTCAACGGTGTGAATAACCACGGCGAAAGTGATCAGCACCGCCATATAGGTTACCTCGAAAAGACTGCGCTTCATTCATGCTCCCCTTAATTACATTATCCAGAAAGACGCTTTTTCCTCTCGGCAGATCCGCCTTTATTAAAAGAATAAACTTATATTTTTCTACCGAAAATGCTCCGCAGGTCTAACTGTCGCCCGGCAGATCCACAAATGCTCTCAGCCCGCTGGAGATGAGCACCTCAAACTGTGGAGTTACCAGCAGGGCCTCCACACCGGGCAGGCTCTCCACAAGCTCGAGACCGCGATGCGGTCCCAGGCCAAAAATAGCCGTGGCCAGTGCGTCGGCTTCGGCAACTGTCGGTGCGGTCACGGTGGCGCTGAGCATGGTGCGGGCCGGGTACCCCGTCCGGGGATCGAGGATGTGATGATAGCGCACCCCCTCCTCCTCAAAGAAGCGTTCGTAATCCCCCGAGGTAACCACCGCCCCCTTCCGGGACCAGGAGATCACGGCAATGAGATCGCCCTGGCGGCGCGGGTGTTTCACGCCGATCCGCCAGGCGGAGCCGTCGGGCTTGGGACCGGTGATGCCGATATCGCCGCCTGCATTGATCAGGGCATGTTCAATGCCTGCACCGGAGAGAAGCTCGAGCCCCCGGTCAACTATATACCCCTTGGCAATACCGCCGAGATCGAGCGCCATACCGGAACGGGGAAGAAAGACTGTCCCTGCATCAGC